>Ga0209385_1000003_pt1 | contig 90830 bp, 72 predicted proteins | sample NGEPerB_FD_184506 | JGI IMG/M metagenome (GOLD analysis project Ga0209385, IMG submission 184506) | Arctic peat soil microbial communities from the Barrow Environmental Observatory site, Barrow, Alaska, USA - NGEE PermafrostAB12-B... | ecosystem: Environmental > Terrestrial > Soil > Wetlands >... | reverse complement strand
GGGAAAGATCGCGTCGCCGTTCTCGAGAAGCTCGAGCCTGTTGCCGGACGTCAGCACCGCGCCGGGCAGCGCCGACGGCAGGAACGTCGGCGCGTTCAACGTGAAGTCGTGAGGCAGCTCGTAAACGGTCTGCTTAGGGGCGCCCGCCTTCGCAATGGTGATGGCGAATGCGTAGCCCGCCGCGACCGAAACGAGGATGATCGCGAAGACGGGCAGCCGCTTTGGACGCCGGGGCACGGAGGCTCTCATCGATCTCGAGAGTACCTCTTCCCGCTCGCCGTCCGGCAGTACTGCCTGCTGGTCGGCTCTCTCATCGCGGCCAGAGGGGAGACGCCAGCTCGATCCGCCAGAGAGGGCCGCCCTGGTACATTGGCCCCTCCGAGCCCACGAAGCCGGGAGCGTGCCCGCCGAGGATCCAGACGGAGGTGTCGTGCGGCTGCTTGCCGATAAGCGGCGCGATCAGACCCACGAGGCCGCCGAGCTCGACCTTGACGTTGAAGCGGCCTGCCTTGTGCGAAGCGCCGCCGGCCGAGAACGAGTCCTCCCCCGCTGGAGTGATCACGAGCTTCACCAGCCGCGGCTTCGGTGTCGCCACCAGCATCGACACCTCGGTCGACGCGGCGTCGGGAGCGATGTTCTTCAACAGCGTCAACACGATTCCGTTGGCCAGGTCCGCGGGCAGAGACATCTGCTCCTCGGCGGTCTTCTCTCCGCCGTCGTCGTCTCGATATCGGACCGTCACCCGTCCGCCCACCGCGTCGATCGAGACCTCCATCGGGTGCGGAAAAATTGGGCCGCGCTGGATCATGTGATCGGTCAGAAGCCGGAACCGTCCGCTCTGCGTGAAGACCGCCGTCTCGTCCTGGATCGAGCCGTCCTTGAAATGAAAAACCAGACGGCTCGTCACGCGTTCGCCTTGGGATGTCTGGATGAGGTCCCCGCTCGCCAAGGAGACGCCGTCGAGCAATCGGAGAACGAGGAAGCCGCGAACGAGTCCTTCCGCGTGGCGCACGGCGACCGTTTCGGCCGGCAGAGCGCCGGGGATCAGGAGACCGGTCAGAAGGATTGCGGCAACGGCGGATCGTTTCACTCGGATGATCGCCGTTTTTCGAATGCGTCCAGGCGCTCGGACAGCCACTTTTCGAGCGGCCGCTGGGTATCGTCCTTGAATCGCATCTCGTAGGGCTTTCCCGACGCCTCCGAGTGGGAGCAGACGCCAAGGATGAAGTCCCGCGCTGTCTGCACGCGCTTGCCCGCAAAGAAGAGCTTCGTCTTCAAGTGGGACGCCGCCTTAGAGCCGTCGAATTCGGCGCCGTTCCGGAGAAACGTAGCATCGGAGCGCTCGATCTCCGACAGGAGCCAGTCGATCTTCTCCTGCTCGGCGCCCGGCCGCTTCGCGGCGGCGAGCGGCAGCGCGACGAGGAGAAGCACCAGGAGGAAACGGGTTCTTCTCATGACTCAGTAAAACGGCTCCCAGATCCAGAACACCAGCTCGGCGAGGCGCTTCGTGAGCCCGCGGCTTTTCCATGCCTGGAAGGTGATTTCTTCACATCTCTTCTTGTCTTCCTCGAACATCGATTCGACCTTCTGCGCGAAGCCGCGATCGTAGAAGGCGAGGCTCTCTTCCGCGTTCTTGTTCATGGAGCGCGCGTCGAAGTTGATGGACCCGATCGTGGAGTAAATGCCGTCCACGACCATCGCTTTGTTATGCATCATGGTCGGCTTGTATTCGTAGATTTTCACTCCGTTCTTCAGAAGATCCTTGTAGTGGAGCCAGGACGCGGACCGGACCATCGGAAGGTCGATGTTCCGCCCGGGAACCATGACCTGGACGTCGACGCCCCTCTTGACGGCGGCGACGAGCGCGTCCCGGACCTGCCTGTCGGGGAGAAAGTACGCGTTCGCGATGTGGATGCTCTTCTCCGCGGACTGGATCGCGACGTAATAGAGCATCTTCGCGAGCGAGGACATGTCACCGCGTGACGCCTTGATCGTCTGGGCGGACATGGGCCCCATGTGCGCGATCTCCGGATAGAACTTCTCACCCGCCAGGATTTCTCCGGTCGTGAAGGTCCAGTCCTCGCTGAAAACGGCCTGCATCTGCGCGGCCACGGGCCCTTCCACCCGCACTTGTGTATCCCGCCATTCCTTCGTGCTTCGCGCGTTGCCGAGCCAGCTCTTCGCGATGCCGAGCCCGCCGGTATAGGCGATGCGGCCGTCCACTACCAGGATCTTCCGGTGCGTGCGCTTCCCGACTTTGTAGATGGAGAACAGCCGAAGGGGCCGGTACTTCCGGACGTTCACGCCCGCTTCTTTGAGCGGCTGCTCCAGCTCGCCGAGCTTGCTGCCCCAGGCGTCGATGAGGAGCCGTACCTCGACGCCTTTCTTCGCGGCGTCGATCATCGCGTCGGCGAATTGGCGTCCCGCCTCGTCGGGCTGGAAGATATAGGTCTCGAGATTGACGCTCATCTTGGCCTGCCGGATGTCCCTCGTCATGGCCGGGAAGATCTCGTCGCCGTTTTTCAGGAGAGATGCGTCGTTCCCCCCGACCATGGCGTTTCCAAGCGCCTCTGCCGACCGGCGGAAGTTCGCGTTTTCGACCGCAAAAGGATGGTCGAATTTGTAGACGTTGCGCTTTTCGGAGCCAAAGATACCGCTCGTGACGGCGCAACCCGACCCGCCCAGAGCCGCGGCGGCGATCACGAGGGCGGCGAGCCGGTCGGCAAGTCTTCCCACCGCCTCGCCTATTCAAGAACTCTGCCAGCCCGCTCGCCATATGGGCTTCGCGTCCATCGATCCGGCGATGGCCAGAGGCCGACTGCCAGGCGCCGTGCGCAGCGTATGCGTACCTCGAATGAGCCGCTGATTCACGTGCCTCATTGACCCCCACGGGCCGCCGCTTGACTCATTGAAGAGGAGGGAGACGGGAGGCCCGCGATGTGGTTGCGCGATGTGATCGTTCCCGGCCGTTTCTTTCGGGACCGCCGCGACGCGGGAAGGGTGCTCGCCGAGGCGCTCGAGTCGTACCGATCGCGCGACCCGCTCATTCTCGGCATCCCCCGCGGCGGCGTCGTCGTGGCCGCGGAAGTCGCACGGCGCCTCGGGGCCGATCTGGACCTGGTCGTCGCCCGGAAGCTGGGCGCGCCTGGCCAGTCCGAGCTCGCGATCGGGGCCGTCACGGCCGACGGCGGCCGCTGGCTCAACGGGGCGATCGTCTCGTCGCTCGGCGTCGAGAGCGTGTACATCGATGACGTCACCCGGGCCGAGACGGCCGAGGCGCTAGGTTTCCTGCTGGACTCTCGGGTCGACGCCCTCCAGGCGACCATCCTGACGCCGTTTCCCGGCACGCCGCTGTTCGACACAATGGAACGGGAAGGCAGAATCATCGACCGGGACTGGTCGCACTACGACTTCCGCCACGTCGTTTTCGAGCCGCGGGAGATGAGCCGAGCCACGCTGCTGGCCGGTCATGACTGGGTGCTCTCACGGTTCTACTCCGCGCCGGCCGTCCTCTCCCGGCTCCGGAGCGAGCTGAGCACGCTGCCGCTGTCGACCCTGCTCCTCGGCACCCTCCCGCTGAACTATGGATACCGTCGTCGGCTGAGAACGGACGGCTCCTGGACAGGCGCTGGCGTTCCTCTTTCTCCGGGTGGATACTAATTCCCCGCGCCGCCCTCGTTGACCCCCCGCGCGGCGGCGCGGGCGGAGGGATGCCATGGAGCGCTCCGCCACGGCCCTGCTCGAGAGTGCGGCCGACCCGCTTCCCGTCCTCGCGGATGCCCTTCGCATGCTGCCCGCCGATGGCGAGGCTCCTCCCGAGCCCGGCGCTGCCCTTGCCCTGGTCTCAGCCGCCGAGCGCGCCCTCGCCGCCGGCATCGTCCCGGCCGAAACGTGGCACCGGTACCTGGACCGGACCCGCCACCGCGAGTTCCTGCTCGCTCTGCCCGACGCGGCAGCGCGCACGCGCTGGGCGGAGACCACCTTCGGCGCGATCCGGGCTTCGGGATACTCCCTGGCAACGCTCCTTTCGCAGCGCGTCGCCGCCCACCCGGACAGGGTTTTCCTTCAGGCGTCCCCCCGGCCAGAAGCGCCGTGCTGGACGTATGCCCAGACCGAGCGGCGCCTCCGGGGAATCGCCGCGGCCCTCGCCTCCCTGAGCGAAGGTCCGCCCCGCGTGGCAATCGTGGCCGAGAACAGCCTCGACTCCGCCTGCTGCGACCTCGCCTGCCTCGTCCACGGCATCTTCGTCGCGCCCCTCGCGCCCCATCTCCAGGTTTCGGAGCTGACGTCGCTCCTTCAGGGGCTCGGCGCGAATCTCGTCCTCGTCGACACCGCAGATCAGCTCGCGAAGGTGGAAGCCGTCGCGGCCCGGCTCTCGAGCCCCGTTCGTCCGGTGCTCCTCGATGCGGCTGCCCGCCTGAAGCGCGGCACCGCCGCCGTTCTCGGCGAGGAGGTCGGGAAGCTGGGAGCCGAGGAGACGGATCAGGCGCTTCGGGCGCTCTCCCCCTTCGGCCTCGACGAGGCGGCCACCGTCCTCTTCACGTCGGGGAGCACCGGGGCCCAGAAGGGATTCGCCTTCTCGACCTTCAGCCTGCTCACGAAACGCTTCGCGCGCGCGGCAGCGCTCCCATTCGTCGGCGAAGGGGAGATCCTTCTCTGCTATCTGCCGCTTTACCACACGTTCGGGCGTTACCTGGAATTGCTCGGCTCGCTTTTCTGGGGCGGAACGTACGTCTTCGCCGGGAACCCCTCGCTGGAGACGCTTCTGGCCGGCCTGCGCCAGGTCCGCCCCACCGGGCTGGTCAGCATCCCCGCCCGATGGCGGCAGCTCCACGAACGCTGCCAGGAGCGGCTGGGCGCCGTGGCCGGGCCGGAGGAGGAAGCGGCGGCCGTGCGGGAAGTGACGGGCGGGCGCCTCTGCTGGGGGCTGTCGGCGGCCGGCTTCCTGGAGCCCGCGGTCTTTCGCTTCTTCGAGCGTAGCGGCATCGCCCTTTGCAGCGGCTTTGGCATGACGGAGGCCACCGGCGGCATCACGATGACACCGCCCGGTCTCTACGAGGACGGAACTGTCGGCGTCCCGCTGCCGGGGATCCGCGTCCGTCTGGGCGAGGACGGGGAGCTTCTCATCGCCGGCCCGTATGTCGCCCGCGACATCGACGAGCCGGAGACGGCAGGCGCCGGGGAGCGATGGATCCGGAGCGGGGACATCTTTCGCGTCCGGCCGAGCGGCTTTCTCGAGATCGTCGACCGGGTCAAGGACATCTACAAGAACAGCCGGGGCCAGACCGTGGCCCCGAGGCGCGTGGAGCAGCTCTTCGAGGGGGTTCCTGGCATCCGGCGGACGTTCCTCGCCGGCGACGGGCGCGACGACAACGTCCTCCTCATCGTGCCGGACCTGGAGGCCCCGCTCCTCGCCGAGCTCACGTCCGAGGAAGAACGGCAGGCCTACTTCGGTCGGATCGTGGCCGAGGCGAACCTGGACCTGGCACCGCACGAACGTGTCGTCGGCTTCGCTGTCCTCGACCGCGACTTTTCTCTGGAGCGGGGCGAGCTGACGCCGAAGGGGAGCTACAGGCGCAAGGCCATGGAGGAGAGCTTCCGCAACCTCCTCGCCTCGCTCTATCGCGGCACCGCCGTGCAGCTCGAGGGCAAGGACCTGCAGGTCCGCGTGCCGCGGTGGCTGCATCGCGATCTCGGGATCCTGGAGGGAGACCTCGTCCTCGGGGAAGACGCTCTCGAGGACCGACGACGAGGTCTCACGCTGACCCTCCGCCGGTCGGAGGGCAAGGACACGGTTCGCGTCGGCGATCTGGAGTACACGCTCCAGGGCAGCCTCCTCGACTTCGGCCTTCTCGTCCACCAGCCGCTCCTCTGGCTCGGCAACACTTCGCTGGCAGCCTTCTGTCCGGTGAAGGAAGGGTGGGACCTTCCGCTCGGCGCCCTCTCGCCCCGCGTGAGGCTGCCGGCTTACGGACGCCCGCCAGCGGGTGGCCCCGTTCCCGGGCGGATCTCGTCCCCCGAGCTCGCAACCTTTCACCAGAGCATCTGCGAAGCGCTTTTCGGAGGGCGCGAGGAGTCTCTACGAGCCGTCGCCGATCTCGAGGACCGGCTTTCCGGCGCGGACGCGATGACCGCGATGGCGCTGAGACGGCGGCTCGAGGCGCTGGCCCGGCACCCTTCGGCCGAGGTTCGCTGCGCAGCGTTCCGTATTGTCGTTCTCGACGATCCGGCCCCCGGCGCCGCGTCCGAAATGGAGAGCTTCCTCGACTCGGGGCTTCCGTTCCTTTCGGCCGAGAGCGTCGAGCAGATCGCGCAGGCCGGCCTGCCGGGGGAAAGGCTTGCCGTCCTGCGCCGGCGGCTGCACGGCTACCGAACTCGTCTTCCGCGTCCCCTGCCTCCCATGCAGGCGGATCTCCTCTCCGACGTCTTCAACCTTCTCGCGCGTCACATCCGGAGGCACCGCGAGGACTACGTGGCGGTCCGCTCCGAGCTGGCCTGGTGGGCGCTGGAGGAGACGAACTCGCGCGTGGCTCGCACGGCGGCCAGCTTGCTGGACGAGCTGTCGGAGTGGTACCAGCAAGGCCTGCCATCGCGCGCTTCTTTCAAGGGGACGCTCGCGTTCCATGAGGGGCTCGCCGGCGGGGAGCGCGAGCGGATCGAGCAGCTCTTCGACGAGACGGGATTCCTGGAGGAGTCGCTGGAGCTGGCGTGCGGCGAGACGGTGACGCCGGGAGACCTCGGCCCGGCGGGGATCTGGATCGCTCCCGTTGCAAGGGTGAGACAGCACCAGCTTTACCGCGCCGGCATCAACACGCAATCAGGCCGGCACCACGACCTGCTGCTCATCGTCGGCGACGATCTCGACCTTCAGGCCGTCCGCCAGACGAAGCTCTGGATGGAGGCCCTCGCTTCCCCGGCGCAGGGGGAGCCCGTGGTGCCCGCCTTCGGTTGCTTCCGACCGAAGCTCGGCGCCCTCTCGGTGGGCTGGATCGACGAGCCAACGCTCGCCATGCGGCTCTGGGAGATGGCGCGACCCACGCGCGAAGTGGGGAGGGGCGCGGCCGGGTGGCGAACCCTTTTCGTGAGGGCCCTCGCGGCCTTCTTCTCGGCCTGGGAGGCGAGCGGGCGGCGGCTCGTGCCCGGAGCCGTCTCGCCCGCAAACGTCGTGGTGCCCGGGGACGATTTCCGCGAGGGGACCGTGCTTCTCTCGCTCGCCGGGCATCGGCCTTACGAGGGGCCGTGGTCGCTCGTCGGCCCGATGGTCGCGAACTTCTTCGAGGAGACGTTCGCCCTTTACCCGCGTTCGAGCGCGACGCTCCGGCGTGGCTGGATCGCCGACGCCTGCGTGGAGGCGCTGGGGCTGGAAGATGCGCGGGAGTTCCTCGAAGAGCTTTTGCACACACCGCGCAAGGACGCTCCGGAGGGCGCTGCCGGCATGCTCTTCGAGGAGCTGGCTGCCGAGAGGCAGTGGCTCGATGCCGCGTTTCATCCGCCGCTGGCTCTTCTCTCGGCCATCCAGCGGTTCGTGGCGTGGGAGGCGCTCGAGCCCGAGGCCCCGCTCTCCGCCCGGGAGGCGATGACGCGAGGCCTCGAGCGCGTCTACCGGCTGGACCGCTTTCCGGAGATCGTCCGGTATCACCTTCACCTGCAGACCACGTTCGCCCGGTCGGACCCTCCCGCGCGACAGGCCTTCGACGCGCTTCTCATCGCGATGTTCCGGCGGCCGGGCGTCTGGCCCGCACAGATGGTGGAACTGGCCGAAGTCCAGGCCGCCCTCGGAAGCGCCGAGGAGCGCCTCGCGTTCGGCCGGCTGGTCTTCCCCGACTCCGCTCCGGACAAGGACGTGGCGCTCGCGGCAGTGGGCGAAGGCGGGCGGCATCTGGTCGCCACGACGCACACGGTCGACCGCACCGGTGCGCGCTACACAGTCAGAGATCCGCACGACCCGGCCGAGCTCGGGCACCTGGTCCAGCTGCTGGTGAGGTCCGGAGTTCCCCGCGCTTACTCGGAAGGGCACCGCCATCTCGTGGCCCTAGACGCGCGGGAGCGCGTCGTCGCTGGCGTCGCGTACTCCCTGCTTCCAGGGTCGGCGGCACAGCTCGACGGGATTGCCGTCACCCCGGCGCTCCGGGGCCGCGGCCTCTCGTCCGCTCTCCTCAATGACCTCTGCGCGCGCCTGCGCGGGCTCGGCGTGGACGTCCTGACGCGGCATCTCGCCTTCCGCGACATCCCCCTGGGCCACGCCTGGCGGTATGACAGGCGCTGGCGCTGCCTCGTCCGGCCGTGCCGGGCGCTTCCGGAGGCGTAAGCGGGCGGAGCGGCGAAGGGGTCGTGCCCGGAGATCACCGGACGCCGCGTCGCCCCCGGCCGATCGAGAGGAGCGCCGAGGCAGCCGCGAACAGGGCGGCCGCTGCGTAGGCCCAATGAAGCCCGGCCGAGAAGGCCGCCGCCTCCGCGGGGCCGAGTTCCGGCGCCTTGAGAACGCTTGCCGGAACGGCGGCGTAGAGAACCGCCCCCGCCGCCGCGACGCCGAGGACCATCCCGACGCTGCGCGAGGTGCCGAGGAGGCTCGACACGACGCCGAGGTGCTCGCGTGGCGCGGCGCCCATCACCGCGCTGTTGTTCGGCGACTGGAAGGTCCCCGTCCCGAGGCCGAAGACGACGAGGCAGAGGATCACGGGGAGGATACCGTCGCCTTCGGGCCTCGCGGCGAACAGAAGGCACGCCAGCGCGCAGACCGAGCTGCCGCCCGCCGCGAGCGCCACCGTACCGATCCGGTCCGACAGCGCTCCCGCGAAGGGAGCCACGGCGAGGATGGTAAGAGGGAAGGCCGTCAGGACGAGGCCGACGCGCGCCGGCCCCTCGTGAAGGACGCGAGAGAGAAAGAACGGAGTCACGAAGACGACGACGTACTGGGCCATGAAGTTCAGGACGGCGGCGAGGCACCCGAGGCCGAGCGGGGCGCTCCGGAAGAGCCGAAGGTCGAGGAGCGGCTGCGGCGCCCGGCGCTCGATCGCGACGAACGCGGCGCCGAGGAGGACGGCGGCGACGAGAAGCGCGGCGGCGACGGCGTCGACGCCGCCCTGCTGAATGCGGTTCACCGAGAGCAGAAACGTCGAGAGCGCGCCGAGGACGGCGAGCGCGCCCGGCACGTCGATCCGTCCCGGCCCGCCCCGGAGGTCCGGCAGGACGCGCCGCGCGAACGCGAAAGCGGCGAGCCCGACCGGCAGGTTCACGAGAAAGACGGCACGCCAGCCGAATGCCGCCGCGAGAAAGCCTCCGAGGCTCGGCCCCACCGCGAGGCCGACGGAGATGCTGCCGGCGAAGAGGCCGATGACCCGTCCCCGGTCGGCGGCCGGGAACGTCCCGGTCAGGATCGCGAGCGGAACCGACGACATCATTCCGGCTGCGAGACCCTGCAGCGCCCGGAACCCGACGAGCGCGTGCATGGTCGGGGCCGCCGCGCAGAGAACCGACGCCGCCACGAAACCGAGGAGGCCGGCGAGGAAGACGCGCCGGTAGCCCCAGAGGTCTCCCAGCCTCCCGAAGAAGAGGATGAGGCTTCCCGCCGTCACGAGGTAGAGCATCGGCACCCACTGCGCCGCCGCGAGGCTCGCCGAGAAAGACCGCGCGATCGTCGGAAGGACGACGTTGACGACGCTCGCGTCGATCGGACCGAGGATCGAGCCGAGCATGACGGCGGCGAGGATCGCGCGCCGTCGGGATGGGTCGGGGCCGGCCTGCTCGCGTCTCACGGACGCCTCCGGCCGAGATCATCCCAGACTAGGGCGCCTTTGCAGCTCCCGCGTGTCGCCTCGGCTGGCGAAGCTCAAGACGCGGGCCGTCGGACGACGGTTACGCTTTACCCAGGATGCTCATCGCCCGTTCCATCATGTGCGGAAAAAGGTCCGGCGGAACCGAATGGCCCGACGTGCTCACCACGTATCGGGCGCAGCCGTTCTTATCCGCCATGCAGTAAGAGCCTTTCATCGTCTCTGACGTCGTGGGCATGTCGTCCATCTTGTCGTTGAAGAACTGACACTTCTCCATCTTCTCGCACTGCGACATCGCGGTCTCCTTGGTAAACCATATAGGCATGTGGCTATCAATTGTCGAGAGGGGTGCGGCCGATGTCAAGGCTTTTCCTTCGGGGAGTTTTCGCTCTCAGCGGAGCTGGGTCCTCCAGTTCCGGAGGTCTCACTCCCACTCGATCGTGCCTGGGGGCTTAGACGTCACGTCGTACACGACGCGGTTCACGCCGCGCACCTCGCCGACGATGCGCCGCGAGACGCGGTCGAGGAGGTCATGCGGGAGCCGCGCCCAGTCGGCCGTCATGAAATCCTCCGTCGTGACCGCCCGCAGCGCCACGGCGCTCTCGTAGGTGCGGCCGTCGCCCATGACTCCGACGGTCTTGACGGGCAGGAGCACCGCGAACGCCTGCGAAGTCCTCTCGTAGAAGCCGCCCGAACGCAGCTCCTCGATGAAGATCGCGTCGGCCTCCTGAAGGATGCGCACGCGCTCGCGGGTGATCTCCCCCGGAATGCGCACGGCGAGGCCGGGCCCCGGGAACGGATGCCGGTAGAGCATCTCTTTCGGAATTCCGAGCTCCTCGCCAAGGCGCCGGACCTCGTCCTTGAACAGCTCGCGGAGAGGCTCGAGGAGGCGGAAACCGAGCTTCTCGGGCAGCCCGCCGACGTTGTGATGCGTCTTGATGACCGACGAAGGGCCCTTGATCGAGACCGACTCGATCACGTCGGGATAAAGCGTCCCCTGCAGCAGCCATTCGGCGCCGTCCACGGCCTTCGCGTTCTCGGTGAAGACGTCGATGAAGAGGCCGCCGATGATCTTTCGTTTCCTCTCGGGCTCGGTCACGCCCGCGAGGGCTCCAAGGAACCGCTCCGACGCATCGACTGCCGTGACGGGAATCTCGAGGTGGCGGAACGCTTCCATCACCTCGCGGCCTTCGTGTTTGCGCAGAAGCCCCGTGTCGACGAAGACGCCGCGGAACCGCTTCCCCACCGCCTCGCGGATCAGCACAGCCGCGACCGTCGAGTCCACGCCTCCCGAGAGCGCGCCGAGGACGAGGCCGTGCTTCACCTCGTCCTTGAGGCGCGCGACGGTCGAATCCCGGAAGCCGGCCATCGTCCACGTCGGCTTCGCGCCGCAGACGTCGTAGAGGAAGTTTTCGAGCATCTGGGCGCCGTGCTCGGAGTGATGCACCTCCGGGTGGCCCTGGATGCCGTACAGGCCGCGCTCCGGGTCTTCGAAGGCGGCGACCGGCGCGTTTTCGGTGTGGGCCGTCACGGCGAAGCCTACGGGGGCCGCCTCGACGTGGTCGCCGTGGCTCATCCACACCGTCTCGACCGGTCCGAGGCCACGGAAGAGACGGCCGCCGCGGACCTTCACGGACGCCCTCCCGTACTCGCGCCCCGGCGCGCTGCCGACGCGCCCGCCGAAGCGCTGCGCGATCCACATCATTCCGTAACAGAGCCCGAGGACGGGGACCTTCAGGTCGAAGAGGCCCGCGTCGCCCTGCGGAGCTTCCTTGTCGTAGACGCTCGACGGGCCGCCCGACAGGATGATTCCCTTCGGTGCGAGCTTGGCAATCTCCTCGGCCTTCGCGTCAAACGGAAGGACGACCGAGCGGACACGCGCCTCGCGTATCCGCCGGGCGATGACCTGCGTGAACTGCGAACCGAAATCGAGAACGACGACGGTGTCGGACGGCGCGTTCACGCGCGGAGTATAGGGGCCCGTCCGGGCCGCCGCAGCCGGCCGATCAGGGCGCGCGGTATCGCCACGATACCGCCCGCGACGAGCCCGCCCGCTACGGCCGCGAATGCGGCGAGCGCCACGAAGAGCGGTCCGACGTTGATGCCCCCCGGAAGGTCCCCGCCGTGCGCGACGCGGTGCAGAGAGACGCCGAAAGCCGGTGCGGCCAGCGCCGTGCCCCCGAGAAAGGCCCAGCGACTCTCAGGAGGCAGCGCCGCATCGGCCCTTCGGACGGGGCCCCGCGACCAGAGAGGCGTCGCGGCCGACACCCCGGCGTCGGCGAAGAAAAGCAGCAGGCCCGCCATGAGGTAGGGCGGCAGGAAAGACATGATCGACGCCACGATGAAACGTACCAGGGGTCTCTTCGTCAGGGCGGCCCCGAGGGCGTCGGCGAGGATCGGATACGCCGTGAAGGATTCGGCGGCACGGGGGTGGGCCACGAGGTACGCGATGAGCACGAGGAGGAAGGCCCCCGGAGCGACGAGGAGAAACGCGCGCGCCGTCCGGAACATCGTCAGAGCGTCGCGCGCGCGAGCTGCACCGGCGGGCTCCACAGCGCGAGCACGCGTTTCACGTAATCGCGGGTTTCCCGGTACGGCGGCACGCCTCCGTGCTCTTCCACCGCGCGCTCCCCCGCGTTGTAGGCCGCGAGGATGAGATCCGCGTTCGTCTCGCCGAACCGCTCGGCGAGCTCGGCGAGGTATGCGACCCCGCCACGGATGTTGTCCCGCGGATCGAACGGGCTCTTCACACCGAGGCGCCGCGCCGTGGCCGGCATGAGCTGCATGAGTCCGCGCGCCCCCTTGCGGGACACGGCATACATATGACCGTTCGACTCGACCTTGATGACGGCCGCGATGAAGGCGGGATCCACCTGGTGCTCCTTCGCGGCCGCGAGGATCTGCGAGGAGTACGGGGACGAGAGAGAAGAAGGAGAAGAGGAGGAAGGAGATTCCAAGAAGGCGCGGATGGACCGGCTCGCTTCCGCAGGCGGTCCGGCCGCGATGCGATTCGCGTCCTCCGGCGCAACGGGAGCCGGGCGCTCGTACTCCTCGTCCACGATGCGGTCGACGACGTCGAGGGGAATCGTCATCGAGCCGCCGCCCACGAAGCCGACCGTGAGCCGGTCGCCCTCCACGACTTCGTAGCTCGCCACCCGCAGATGGCGCCCGTCCTCGAAGACGACGAGCGTGGCTGCCGCGGGGGATGAAGTCAGCATAAAGAGCAAGAGCCCGCAACAGGCCCCGGCCTCAGTCATCCTTCTAGGAAAATCTTTCTTCTCCCCACTCATCTCATCACGCCCTCGGATGCGTCCGGTCGTAGACCTTGCGGATGCGCGACCTCGAGACGTGAGTATAGATCTCGGTCGTGGCGATGTCCGCGTGGCCGAGCATCATCTGAACGGCCCTGAGGTCGGCGTCGTTGTCGACGAGATGCGTGGCGAACGCGTGCCGCAGGACGTGGGGAGACACGGCGGAAGGCGGAAGGTCCGCCTTCCGCGCCGCGGCTTTCAGCGCGAGGAAGACGGTCTGGCGCGTGATCGGCTTTCCGCGCGCGCCGGGGAACACCCATCGCCCCGCCGCACCCGGCTTCCCGGCCCGTACCGACTGCAGGTAGTGCGCGACCCAGCGCGCGGAGGAATCCGCGATCGGCACGACCCGCTCCTTCGCGCCCTTGCCGCGCACCACGATGAAACCCTCCGGGAGGCGCAGGGCCTCCACAGGAAGCGTGGCGAGCTCGGAGACCCGGAGGCCGCAGGCGTAAAGCAGCTCGAACAGAGCGCGGTTCCGGAGGCCCCGCGGGGTCGTCACGTCCGGCGCGTCCAGAAGACGCATCACGTCGTCCGGCGAGAGGACCTTCGGAAGCATCGCCCATCGCCGGGCGTTCGTGAGGTCGGCCGTCGGGTCCGCCTCGAGGATCTTTTCCGCGACGAGAAATCCATAGAGGCCGCGCAGCGAAGAGGTGAGTCGCGCGAGGGTGCGGGGCGACAGCCCTTCCGCGCGCCGGACGCCGAGATACGCGACGATGTCGCCGCGCGTGACCCGGGACGGATCGGTCCGCGAGGAAGCAAGATGTGTCCCGAACGCCGCGAGATCGCGGCCGTACGCCTCGAGCGTGTTCACAGAAAGGCCCTTTTCCGCCGAAAGATAGTCGAGGAAGAGCAAGAGGTGCTTCTGAAAGAAGACGCCGGCCGGCGTTTTGGTAGGAGATCCCGAACTCACTCGACCATTCTACGGAAGCCGGGCCCGACGCGTCGGGGTCACGATCTCCGGAGGCTCTTGGCGGCCGTCTCGGCGGTGGGGGCCCCCGCGCCGGCCGGATCCGGCAAGGCCGACAGAACCGTCCGGATCTCGGCCTCGGAAAGGACGTGGTCGGAGGCCTTTGCGGCCCGGTAGAGCGCGGCGACCCGCTGGGCCGTGGGCTCGATGCCCCGTTCCCGCAGCCAGAAGATCACGTTCGACTCTCCGGACATCGGGCCGACTTCGATCACTTGCGTGAGGCCCACCATCCCGGCGGGGACGCCGGAGTAGACCCGGTCCGCGAGCCAGTCGTGGCCCTTCGCGCGCGCCTTCACGATCGCGGCCGCGTGGACGCCCGTCCCGGTCCGGAACGCATCTCGCCCGACGACCGGGTAGCCGTCGGGGATCGGCACCTTCAGGCACGCCGACACCCTCGCGACGTAGCGCGAGAGAGCGGACAGATCGCGATCGATCCAGCCGAGGAGCTGGAGGTTCACGAGCAGGAGATCGAGCGGCGTGTTTCCCACGCGCTCCCCCACCCCCAACCCGCAACCGTGGATCCGGTGCGCCCCGGCGCGCAGGGCCGCGAGCGAGTTCGCGATGGAGAGCCCGCGGTCCTTATGGCCGTGCCAGTCGATGCGCACGGCCGGGTTCTCCCGCGCCACGAATTCCGCGAGGAAGCCCACGGGCCACGCGGCGCCCTCGGGCGTCGCGTGGCCCACCGTGTCGCAGACGCAGATTCGGGACGCCCCCGCCGCGATCGCGGTCCCGTAGAGGGCGATGAGGTCCCCGGGGCGCGCGCGCGTCGTGTCTTCGGTGACGTACGTGACCTCGAGGCCGTGACGCGTGCCGAGCGAGACGGCGTCGCGCGTCAGCTTCATCATGCGCGAGAGGTCCCAGTCCTCCACGTACTGCCGGATCGGCGACGAACCGATGAAGGTCGTCATCTCGAGAGCCCGGCCCACGCGCTCGGAGATCCCGATGATCGGCTCGATGTCGGAAGCGAGCGTGCGGGCCGCGCACGCCGGGCGCACCGCGAGGCCCGACTCCGTCATCCGGCGGACGAGCCACTCGAGGTCCTCGCGGGAGCTTCCGCCCGCGGCCGGAATGCCGATGACGGCGGTGTCGATCCCGAGCCGCTCCATGAGGACGATCAGCTCGAACTTCTCGTCGAGCGTCGGCGTGACCGCCGACGGGGACTGGAGGCCGTCGCGAAGCGTTTCGTCGACGAGCTCGACGGGAAGGTGCCGGGGCCGGCCTTCGCCGGCGGCGCGGTTCCAGTCGTACACGAGGCGTTGAGGGTCCATCGAGCTAAGATCGCATTATGGTCGATTCACTCGGCATTGTGGGCTACGACTCGTTCCATTTCGTCGTCCAGGACCTCGAGCGAAGCCGCCGGTTTTACGCGGAAGCGCTCGGCTTCACCGAGGTCGCGCGCCCGTCCGCGTCGAAGATCGAAAAAGGCGGCGAGATCGCCTCGGTCTTCGGCGCCGGACAGATCCGGGTCCTCGTCTCCAGCCCGAAACGGAAGGAATCGCGGGCGGCGCGCTTCCTGAAGATCCACCCCGACGGCATCTCCTCCCTCGCGCTCCGCGTGCACGACATCCGGGCCGCCTGGGACTTCCTGGCGGCCCGGGGCGCCACGTTCCTGTCGGACATCGCTGTCGACGAGATCGAAGGCGGCACGTTCCGGACGTTCAACATCGCGACGCCGCTCGACGACACCACGTTCCGCTTCATCGAACGGGACGGCAAGTACCCGCACTTCGCGCCCGACTTCGAGCACGTGGGCGACGGCAAGCCGCGCGAGAATCCGCACGGCTTCGCCACGATCGACCATGTGACGTCGAACGCCTATACGATGCTGCCGGTCGTGAACTGGTACCGGGACGTCCTCGGTTTCTCGCACTACTGGGACGTCGAGTTCCACACGGCCGAACTTGGCACGCGCCGCATGACGGGTTCCGGCCTCCGTTCGATCGTCATGGCCGATCCCGGCAGCGGCGTGAAGTTCGCCACGAACGAGCCCATGCGGCCGTTCTTCCGCGACAGCCAGATCAACCGCTTCTGCGAGGATCATCATGGCGCGGGCGTGCAGCACGTCGCGTTTCTCGTGAAGGAGATCATTCCGGCCGTCGAATCCCTGCGGGCGAAGGGCATCCAGTTCCTTCCGGCGCCCAGCGCGTATTACGACCGGCTGCCGAAGCGCCTCGAAGACGTGAAGATCACGAGCATGAAGGAGCCCATGGACGCCCTGCGCCGCAACCACATCCTCGTGGACGGCGCCGACGACAAGTACATGCTCCAGATCTTCATGCTCGACGCGATGGCGATGTACGGCGACGAGAAGGCCGGGCCGTTCTTCTACGAGATCATCCAGCGCGAGGGCGACCGTGGCTTCGGCTACGGCAACTTCCGCGCGCTTTTCGAGTCGATCGAGGCCGCGCAGCGATCCGATTCGAGCGCCCTCGAGGTGGTTGGATGATCGACTGGATGCGGTGCGGGGAGCTTCCACCCAAGCCGCACACGGTGTTCCGCTCGGCCTCCGGCGCGCTGCGCTACGAAGAGTGCCTCACGCGCCGGGGCTTCGACGGAGAGTTCTCGATCCTCTACCACGAGGGTCCGCCGATGACGGACCTTCGGATCGGGCCCGCGACGCCGGGGCCTTTCGACCGGCGCGCCGGAACGCCCGCCCCTCCTCAGCCTCTCCAGCGCCGGCTCGTGCTCGGCGAGAAGGCGCCCGAAGGATTCACGCCGATCCTGATGAACGACGACGTCGTCGCCTCGCTTTTCCGGCTGCCGCGGGAAGCCGAGAGCCCGGACGCGTTTTCGAATGGCGATGGTGACGACCTTTACTATTTCTATGAAGGTGAGGGAACGCTGGAGTCGCCATTCGGCGACGTACCAGTTCGCGGCGGCGATTACCTGGCCGTTCCGCGAGGAGTCGTCCATCGCCTCCGCATCTCTTCACCTTTCGAAGGAATTCTCTTCGAATTTCGCGGCGGCCTCCACATCCCGAAGGAATTCAGGAATTCGATCGGCCAATTGCGGATGGATGCGCCTTACACGCACCGCGACTTCGTCCGGCCCGTCTTCAAGGGCCCGCGGCCGGGGCCGAAGCGCATCCTCGTGAAGAAAGGCGACCGGTTCGTCGAGCGCTTCCCGGCCGTTTCGCCGTTCGACGTCGTCGGCTGGGACGGAACGGTCTGGCCCTTCGCCTTCGACATCCTGAAATACCAGCCGAAGACGGGCCTCGTCCACCTGCCGCCCACGATCCACTCCACGTTCGCCGGGCGGAACGCGCTCATCTGCTCGTTCGTTCCGCGCGTCACCGACACGCATCCCGATGCGATCCCCTGCCCCTACCCGCACGCCTCGGTCGACTGCGACGAGGTCATCTATTACGTCCGCGGCAGCTTCACGAGCCGCAAGGGCGTCGGGCCGAAGGCCGTCTCGCTCCACCCGGCCGGCGTCCCGCACGGCCCTCACCCGGGCGCGTACGAGGGCTCGATCGGGACGCGCTCGACGGACGAGCTAGCCGTCATGATGGACACCTTTGCGCCCCTGCATCTGACCCTGGAGGCGCTCGCGCTGGAGTCGCCTGGTTACCACGAGAGCTGGATCGCCCCCTGAGCGCCCCGGACCAACCGGGTTTCGGAAGTGAAGGATCCAGTCCCTCCCCGCACTAAAGGGTTCGAGAGGCAGAACACATGAACGGTTGCGAAGGCTTCGAGATCGCGATCGAAATGACGCTCCATGGCGCGGCCGATCGAGAGGCGTCCGAGCGGTTGGACGCCCATCTCGCGACCTGTGAGGCCTGCCGTCACTTCGAAATGGAAGTGAAGACTTGCGAAAAGACGATGAAAGAGAGCGGCTGCATGCTTGAGGGCGCTTTCGACGAGGCCAGACTCCGGACGAGCATTCGTCGCGCAATGAATCAGCACTGGCGCGCTCCCCTTGTGTTCGCTGCCGCCCTCTCTTCCATCCTCGCCATCTTCGCTATTGCGTTCTGGTTAGAGAACGGCCACGTCGCTTACTCCAATCTTCGAAGCATGATTCTCTTGTTCGCGGCCGTCTCAGCGTTGGTCCTCCTGCGTTCTATCCAGACCGTTCTCGGTTTGTGGTGGTCGCAGAGGCACAAGGAGAATCTCCTGCCTGTGCTCCGAAGAGACGTCACGCGACGGATTCGGGCGACCCTGTTCGCCTCCCTCGTCATGGGGGCATTGGCACTTTTCCACCTGGCCTTGTGGCTTGTCGGGTCGTCCACGCCCGTAGGCGACCTTACGTGGAAAGCAATCCCGGCCTTCCTGTTCCTGGGCGGCCTCATCGGTGGCGCCTTCTATGGCTTCCGTGTCGCCCTCCCGCGCCTGCGGCGCGAACGCGCCGAGCTCGCCTGAATGCCTACCGTCCCGTTCGACGCCATCCACGAGTCCGCGCTTCTCGTCCGCGCCCGCGACAAGTCGGCCCGGGAACGCGAGGCAGCATTCAACGAGGTGTTTGAGGCCTTTCGGGGCAAGGTCCTCTCGCTCAGTATTCATCTGACCGGAAACGCGACCGACGCGGAGGACGCGGCTCAGGAGGTCTTCCTCGTCGTCTTCAGGGACTTGCCGCGATTCCGGGGGGAATCCCGGCTGTCGACCTGGATTTACAGAATCACCGTTCGCGTCGCGTTCCGCGTCAAGGCGAAGCACCCCCGAACCGCGCCGCTGGACCTCGAACCCGCAGTCGACACGCCGGACCCCGCCCTCCAGCGCGAGAGAAGCCGTCAAATCGCCCTGGCCTTGGATCGTCTCTCGGCCGACCACCGTACCGTCCTCGCCCTCTTTTCCCTCGATGGCCTCTCCCACCGCGAGATCGCCGAGACGCTGGGCATCCCGGAAGGCACCGTCTGGTCCCGGCTACACCTCGCCCGGAAGAAGCTCACGGCCGAGTTGAAGGCGCTCGGCTTCGATATGGCGACCTGAAGCTGAGCCGTCACCCGACGAGTGGATTCCGCACGCTCAGATCGGGAAAGCGGCCGAAGTCCCGGTCGGCCGACCACAGCTCCTTCACGCCATGCAGGACGCAGAGGGCCGCCAGGTTCGGGCCACCTCGTGCCACTTCGATTCCGAGCGGTGGGCATGGACCAGGATGTTGGAGTCGACCGCGATCAACCGCCGCGTCCCTCGTAAATCAGAGACCGGATCTGCTCCCAGTTAGAGAGATCGACCCCGGGCTGAAGGCCCTTTCCCTTGAAGCTGCCATCGCGCAGCCGGAATCGCCCTTTCCTCCTGCGCCCCGCGAGGACTTCGGGGGGCCTCATCGCCCCGTGAACTTCGCCGGGCGCTTCTCGAGGAAGGCGCCGACCCCTTCCTTCATGTCCTCCGTGGCCACGCAGAGTCCGAAAAGTGTCGCCTCGTGGTCTTCGGCGGCGGCAAAAGGCATCTCGAGGCCCGCGTTCACCGCGTCCAGCACGTAGCGAATCGCGACCGGGGCCTTCGAGAGGATCTTCTTCAGGATCTCCCGACTCGCCGGCAGAAGGTCGGTGGGCTCGACGACGCGATTCGCGAGCCCGATGCGGAAGGCCTCGTCGGCCGAGACCATGTCGCCCGTCAGAAGCATTTCGAGCGCCCGGCCCTTCCCCACGAGACGCGGCAGCCTCTGGCTCCCGCCGTAGCCCGGAATGATGCCGAGATTCACCTCCGGCTGGCCTAATTTCGCGTTCTTCGACGCGACGCGCAGCGTGCAGGCAAGCGCCACCTCGCAGCCGCCGCCGAGCGCGAAGCCGTTCACGGCCGCGATCACCGGCTTGCCGAGAGTTTCGATCGTGTCCAGGAGCGCCTGTCCCCTTCGCGCGAAAGCGCGGGCCGAGACGGGCGTGAATGTCCGGAAGATCGTGATGTCGGCGCCCGCGATGAACGCCTTTTCGCCCGCGCCGGTCAGGATCACGCCGCCGACGGCGTCGTCGCCCCGCGCGCTCTCGAAGGCGGCGGCAAGTCCCTCCATCACCTCCGGGTTGAGCGCGTTGAGCTTGTCGGGCCGGTTGACCGTGACCGTGAGAATGCGGTCGGAGATCTCGGTGAGAACGACGGACATCGTGGGCACCTCTTTCACGCGAACGGGTTTTCGTCCGCGCTCGGCCCGTACATGCCGGGCACGGGCACGTCGAGGAGGCGGAGATAGACGGAGAGCTGGCCGCGGTGATGTACCGAGTGGTTGAGGATCATGGTCCGCACGACGGCGAGACGCGGCATGGAGAAGACGGGCTTCCCCTTCATGGAGAGGGTCCAAAGCCCCATCGCCCGGGCGTCGTCGATCGCGTTCAAGGCCGCTTTCGCCTCCGCGATGGTCTTGTCGAAGAGGGCGAGGAGGCCGACCGTGGTCGGGGGTGGGAACGGGACGTCGACCGAGTTCACGCCGATGTCGAAGCCGTCCTCCTTGAGCGAGCTCGCCCAGCTCGGAATCGTCGCGACGTGCGTCGCGAGCTTCCCGAGCGTCATCGATTTCGGATGCGGTGCCCACTCATTCTTTCCTTCCGGCACGCGCTCCAGCATCTTCCGGGTCGAAGATGCCTCGCGGTCGAGCTCCATGATGTAGGGTTCGATCAACCTCATTTCCGGTTTCCTTTCTCGTCGTATTCGAAGAATCCCCGTCCGCTCTTTCTCCCGTAGCGGCCCGCCAGCACCATGCGCTTGAGGAGAGGCGGCGGCGCGAACCGCGCCTCGCGGTACTCGGCGAACATGATCTCCGCGATCGCGTACACCGTGTCGAGCCCGACGTAGTCGAGCAGCTCGAACGGGCCCATGGGATGGGCGCAGCCCAGCTTCATTCCCGTGTCGATGTCCTCGAGCGAGCCCACCCCCTGCTCGTGGGCGCGGATCGCGTCGAGGAGGAACGGCACGAGCAGCCGGTTCACCACGAATCCGGAGTTGTCACGAGCCGCGATGGGCGCCTTGCCGAGCGCGCGCGCGAATTCCGTGACGCGCGCGATCGTGTCGTCGGAGGTCTCGATCGCCCGGACCACCTCCACGAGCTTCATGACGGGAACCGGGTTGAAGAAGTGCAGCCCGGCAAAGCGATCGGGCCGCTTCGTCCCGGCCGCTATTTCCGCGATCGTGAGCGACGACGTGTTCGAGCAGAAGATCGTCTCCGGCCCGCAGATCCCGTCGAGCGCGCGATAGACCTCGCGCTTCGCCTCGAGATTCTCGACGATGGCCTCGATGACGAGATCGGAGGAAGAGATTTCTTCGAGTGAAGAAGAGAATCGCAGCCGCCCGCGGATCTCATCGCCTGTCTTGGCGTCCAGCTTGCCGCGTTCGATTGCCTTCGAAAGTGACTGCTCGATGCGGCGGCGGCCCGCGGCAAGCGCCTTCTCGTCGACCTCACGAACGACGACGTCGAACCCCGCCTTCGCGCACACCTCGGCGATTCCCGACCCCATGAGGCCGGCGCCAATCACGCCGACCTTTCGGATCCCGTTCACGAGAGCGCCTCCACGACCAGCGCGATCCCCTGGCCGCCGCCGATGCAGGCCGACGCGATGCCCCAGCGCTTACCGCGGCGGCGCAGCTCCTTGAGAAGTGTGAGCGTCAGCCGCGCGCCGCTCGCCCCCAGCGGGTGGCCGAGGGCGATCGCACCGCCGTTCACGTTCAGTTTCGCGCGATCCACGCCGAGCTCGTTCACGACGCCGAGGATCTGCCCCGCGAACGCCTCGTTGATCTCGACGAGATCCATCTCCGAGAGCGACTTCCCCGCCTTCGCGAGGGCCGCGCGGCAGGCCGAGACCGGCCCGAGGCCCATCTCGGCGGGATCGCAGCCCGTGACCGCTTCGGACACGAGGCGCCCGAGCGGGACGATTCCCTTCGCGCGGGCCCTCTCCTCCGTCGTGACGACCGCGGCCACGGCTCCGTCCACGATGCCCGACGCGTTGCCCGCCGTCACCATCCCGTCTTTCCCGAAAGCGGGCGACAGCTTCGCGAGACCCTCCAGCGTCGAGTCCGGAGTCAGGTGGTCGTCTTCCGTCACGGAGACGGTCTTGCGGCCCTTCTTCGCGTCGACGGGAACGATCTCTTGCGCGAGTCGTCCTTCCGCCCTGGCGGCGGCGGCCTTCTGCTGGCTCTCGAGGGCGAACGCGTCCTGCTCCGCGCGCGTGATTCCGAGGCGGCGCGCGATGTTGTCCGAGGTCTGCGCCATCGCGATACCCGGAACCGTGTCGAAAAGGCCGCTCAGGAGCGCGTCCTCGAGCTTGCCCTGCCCGAGCCGAAGCCCGGTGCGCGCGCCGCGGACCACGAAGGGCGACTGGCTCATGTTCTCGGTGCCGCCCGCGAGGACGGCGTCCGTCTCCCCGAGCAGAATGCGGTGCTTCGCCTGGATGATCGCCTCGAAGCCGGAGCCGCAGAGGCGATTCACCGTGAGCGCGGGGACTTCCTTCGGCACCCCCGACCGGAGGCCAACGTGGCGGGCGAGATAGATCGCGTCGGGAGAGGTCTGGAGCACGTTACCGAAGATCACGTGCCCGATCTCCCCGGGTTCGAAGCGCGCGCGCCGCAGCGCTTCCTGGGAAGCGGCAACGGCGAGGTCGGTGGCGGTCATATCCGCGAAGAGGCCGTTGAAATCGGCCATCGGCGTGCGGACTCCTTCGGCAAAGACGATCGTGGTGGTCATGGCTTTTCCAATGCCTCCTGCGCGGCCGCGAGGCGGGCCCGGAACGGCTCGAGCGTCTTCATGTTCGCGCGGACGAAATCGGGCTCTCTGAGCTTCGACTCCCGGCGCACCCGTTCGGCTTCCGCCTCGAACTGGGCCGTCTGTTCGGCAAGCAGTTTTTGGGACCCCTCGTCCGCCGCGTCTGCCCGCCGGGCCTTCAGGTCGCCCAGGGTTTTCTCGAGCAGCGCCAAGGCCGACGCGTTGAGCCGCGCGGTCATCGCGACGGCGTCGGCTTCGAGCACGCGCTCTTTCACCCAGAGGAACTCCTCCACGTTCACGCCGCGGGCGCGCGCAGCGGCCACGTCGGCGGGCACCGTCGTGAGCGGATCGCCCGCCGGAGTGGGCCGGGCTCCGCGGAGGTCCAGGCGCACACGGTCCAGGATCGAGAGGTACGTCTCCACCTGAGCCGCCGTCACCCGGCCGTCGGCCGGAGGCCGGTACACGTCGCGCGTCTCGGCCCCGGAGAGCGGCGCGCTCGTGGGAATCCCCGGTCCGGTGTCCGGCGAGCCGCAGCCCACGCACACGGTCGCGAGGACCGCCACGACCCTGGAAAGGTGGCACCGCATCCCCGAATGATAGCCGCGTGGTACGATTTTTTGGTTCCATGCTGACGCAAGTCGGGAAGTATCAGATCGTCGAGAAGATCGGCGTAGGCGGGTTTGGCACCGTCTACAAGGGGCGGGATCCGTTCATCAAACGAAACGTCGCGATCAAGACCTGCCAGAGCGACGAAGAGGAGATCAAGAAGCGCTTCTTTCGCGAGGCCGAGTTCGCGGGCAACCTCCATCACCGCAACGTCACGACGATCTACGACTTCGGCGTCACCGACGACGGCACGCCCTACATCGTCCAGGAGTTCCTGACCGGCAATGACCTCGACAAGGCGATCAAGAAGAAGGAGCCGCTCACGCTCGCGCGCAAGCTCCAGATCCTGATCGACGTGTGCGACGGGCTCGGCTACGCGCATACGAGCGGCATCATCCACCGCGACATCAAGCCCTCGAACATCCGTATTCTCGAGGACGGAACCGTCAAGATCATGGACTTCGGCATCGCGAAGTCCCTGGTCTCGCAGTCGACGCTCACGCAGACCGGCATCACGCTGGGCACGGCGTCCTACCTCGCTCCGGAGCAGATCCGCGGCGAGGATCTCGACCCGCGAACGGACATTTTCTCGCTCGGCGTTGTCGCCTACGAGATCGTGACCGGGCAGAAGCCCTTCACGGGCGACCACATTTCCACGGTCCTCTACAAGATCATGAACGAGATGCCCGCGCCGCCGAGCTCGCTCGATCCGGCGCTGTCCCGCGGCCTCGACGCCATGGTCCTCAAGGCTCTCGAAAAGGACCGCACGAAGCGCTTCGCGTCCTGCGCCGAAATGCGCGCCGAGTGCCAGATGCTTCTCCAGACCGTCCCGGACGGGCCCGCGTTCCATATGCCGGTCGAAAGGGACATGGACAAGACGCTCGCGACGCCGTCCGCCGGATTTCAGGTCTCGACCTCCGTTTCGCTCGGCGTGACCCCGACGGCCAGGGCCTCCCGCGTCCTCGATACGCCCCTCGGTCCGCCCGCGACCGCCCGGGCGACGGCCGGCGGCCTCGCGGACGTCCACCTCCGCACGGACGGCAGTTTGGCAGGCCACCAAACCGCGCGCGAAGAGGGCGGATCGGCCCTGAAGGTGTTCCTCGCCGCGATCGTGCTCGTGGTGGTGGCGGGGGGCACCTGGTTCGTCGCCCAGAGCAAGCGCTCCGTTGCTCCCGTGACGCCCACTCCCGTTCCGGCGCCGGCGCCCTCCACGACGAGCTCCGAGCCGGCGACCGTCCCTCCCGCGACGGCCGCTCCGACGGTCTCGGCCGCGCCCGCTCCCCCTCCGGCAGCCGCGCCGAAGGCCGCGCCCGTCAAGGTGAAGGAAGTCGCCACGACAGCACCCGTCACGTTCAAGTCGAACATCTACGCCGAGCTCTACATCAACGGAAAGCGCCAGAGCGCCAACCTCCCGAGGGCGACCACCATCACCCTCAAGCCGGGGCGGTATTCCGCCGTTTTCGATGCGCCGGGGTTCATGAAGATCACGAAGGAATTCGAGGTCTCCGGGGCCGGGCCCAAGGCCATGACCGTGCCCGGCGAGTTTCCGGGGCGCGGCATCGTCACGTTCACCGTGCTTCCGGCAAGGGCGGAGATCCGCCTGGACGGCGTCCTGTTCGGCGCCTCGACGGGCGGACCCATGAAGAAGACGCTCCGCGCAGGCCCCCACGAGATCAGCGTGAGCCTCGCCGGCTACAAGACCTTCACGAGGACGGTCGACGTCGCCGAAGACGACTCGTTCGCGATCCCCCGTATCGAGTTGAAGAAGGAATAGCTAGAATCTCGCTAGTGAAGCGAGTCCTCCTCTTCTCTCTTGCGTCCTGTCTCGCGGCACTCTTCCTCCTCGCCGCGCCCGCCCGCGCGCAGGAAGGCTCGGAATCGCTCGAAAAAGAGGCGCGAAAGGCCGTCAATGCCGGCCAGTTCCGCAAGGCCGCGCTCAAGTTCGAGAGCGCGGCTTCCGCCGCCGGCGATCCGCAGCGCCGCTCGCGCATGCTCGTGCAGGCCGGCTGGGCGCACTTCAACGACGGAAAGAAGTCCAACGCGCAGGATGCACTGAGGCGCGCGTTTACCGGCAGCCCCGACCTCGAGATCGTGGCCGACTTCTTCTCGCCCGAATTCGTGAAGCTCGCCGCCGATGTCCGCCGCGAGGCCGTCGTCGCAGTACCGCCGCCCGCGGCCGACATCGGAGAATTGAAGCGCGTCGCGAAGGAGAAGCTCGCGGACGGCAACACCGAAGACGTCATTCACGACCTCCTCTACAACGTGCCGCGCGAAAAGCTCGATGCCGAGGCGATCGATCTCCTCGCCCAGGCGTACGAGAGGCAGGGCAAGTTCACCGAGGCCGCGAAGGTTCGCGCCTCGGGGCCGGACGCCCCCAAGGCTCCTCCCACAACGCCCACCGGTCTCCGGCCGCCGGCCGCGCCTTCTCAGACTCTGGTACCCACCACGGACTACCTCGCTCTCGGCCGAGCGGCCCTCTCGCGCGGCGACGCCCTGAACGCGCAATCGGCCGCAAACCGGGTCCTCGAGATCGACCCGCAGTCGAGCGACGCCTACCGCCTCCTCGGAAACGCGTACGCCCTGCGGGGCGAACGAGCCATCGCGAAAGCCAATCTCGAGCAATCGCTCCTGAAGAACGAGAAGAACGAGGGAACGCTCCTCGACCTCTACGAACTTTCGATGGGCGACAAGAACTGGGATGGCGCGCTCGACGCGCTCCGGCGGGCGACCGAAGTGAATCCCGAGAACGGAGCGAAGCTCCTTGCCCTCGGACGCAAGGCCCGCGCGGACGGGGACCTCGTCCACGCGCGACAGGTCTTCGCGACGGCTGCCGTCGCGTCGCCGAGGGACGTCTCCGTCCTGACCGAATACGCGAGCCTTCTCCTCCAGGCGAAGGACCTCGACGCCGCCCTCGAGCCCCTCATGAAGGCCGCCGCCGTCGAGCCGGACCGCGAGATCGTGCGCGCGAACCTCGCGTCGACTCTCCGCCGGAAAGGCCTCTGGAAGGATGCCGAGAAGGAATACCGCGAGGCCATTCGCGCGGACCCCGACTACGCCCCCGCCCTGCGCGGCCTCGGCACGCTTCTCCTGGAGCGCGGGCAGGCCGAGCAGGCCATCGAGCCGCTCAAGAAGGCCGTTCTTCGCGACCCGACGAACGCCGAGAGCGCATGGGCGCTCGCACGGGCGCAGCGCCAGACGGGCGCACTGAAGGACGCCGCCGAGAGCCTCTCCGCGTCCGCCGCCCTCGACAAGGCGCCGCTCGACGACGAGGCCGGGACCGTGGCCTACGAACGCGGACGTTACGAGGAGGCCGTCGGATTCTTCGACCGCGCGCTCGCGAAGGAGCCTGGCTCCGCCGTTTTCAAGGCAAACCGCGAGAAGGCGGCGGCGGCGGCGGCGTTCCTCAAGGGGTCGGGGATCAGCGTTCCGGAGAAGTAGAAGCCGTCAGTCCCCGACGGAAGGCGCCTCTTCGCCGTCCCGCATGACCGTCAAAAGGTCCGCGAGGATGCGTGCGGTCGCGCCCCAGATCGCGTGGCCCTTGTAGTGGTAGACGAGCGTCATCACGTCCTTGCCCTTCCACTTCACCGGCCGCTCCTCGACCACCATGGGATCGAGGAGATAGGCGAGCGGCACCTCGATGATCGACTCGACCTCGCCCGGCCGAGGCGCGAACGTGACCGGGTACGGGATCGCCCCGACGAACGGCGCGACCTCGAACTCGGTAACCGTGACGAGGCGCGGCAGGGCTCCCAGATTCCTCACGCCCTTTCGCGGAACTCCAATCTCTTCCTCCGTCTCCCGGACCGCCGTCTCCCAGAGGGTCGCGTCGGCCGCGTGCTTGCCGCCTCCCGGGAACGAGATTTGCCCTTTGTGGTGCTCGACCATCTCCGTGCGCTTCGTGAAAAGCGTCCAGAGCGCCTTCTCGCGCACGTAGAGAGGGATCAGGACGGCCGCCGGGCGCAGCGGAACCGTGCCCGCGCCCGGGAGCCGCTCGGAGACGAGCGGCCGCGCCGGCCAGCTTCGGCCGAGGCGCTGCCTCAGATCCAACATCCAGGGGCTGTAGGCCCCGTTTTCCAACTCCGTCATGACCCCGCTTCGGACGTGCCGAAACCCTGCCGGTCGGTCGCGGCCTTCTCGCCCCTCTTCACGAAGGTCTGGAGGTACGCCTCGATGAAGCCGTCGAGGTCGCCGTCCAGGACGCGGTCCACGTCCCCGACCTCGTAGTTCGTGCGGTGGTCCTTGATGAGCCGGTAGGGGGCGAGCACGTACGAGCGGATCTGCGATCCGAAGCCGATCTCCATCTTCGTGCCCGCGCGGACGGCGTCTTTCGCGAGGCGTTCCTCGACGGCGCGCTGGTAGAGGCGCGACCTCAGGACTTTCATCGCCGAGTCCTTGTTCTTGTGCTGCGAGCGCTCGTTCTGGCACTGCGCGACGAGCCCGGTCGGCAGGTGCGTGATGCGGATCGCCGACTCGGTCTTGTTCACGTGCTGTCCGCCCTTGCCGCCGGCCCGGAACGTGTCGATCCGAAGGTCCTTGTCGTTGATCTCGACCTCGATCGTGTCGTCGATCTCCGGCGAGACGTAGACGGCCGCGAAGGACGTGTGGCGCCGGGCCGCGGCGTCGAAAGGCGAGATGCGCACGAGGCGGTGCACGCCGCGCTCGGCCTTCATGTGTCCGTAGGCGTATTCCCCCTCGAAGCGCAGCGTCGCGGTCTTGATGCCCGCGTCCTCGGCGTACGTCACCTCGAGAACGTCCGTCTTCCATCCGCGGCGCTCGCCGAAGCGGAGATACATCCTCATGAGCATGTCGGCCCAGTCCTGAGCCTCGGTCCCGCCCGCGCCCGCGTGGATCTCGACGAGCGCGGGCAGCGGATCCTCGTCATGCGTGAGTTTGAACGTGAGCTCCTTGCGGCGCGCCCAGGGCGCGATCGTGGCAAGCGCCGTGTCGGCATCCGCCTCGACTTTCTCGCCCGCGCGAAGGAACTCGCCGAGGATCTCGAGCTCCTCCTGCCGCTCCTTGAGATCCCTGTCGTCCGCGAGCACGCGCTCGGCGCGCTTCAGCTTACGGAGCGTCTCCTGCGCCTCGAGGGCGTTCGCCCAGAAGGCGGGTTCGCCGGTCGTCCGTTCGAGCTCTTCCTTCTCTTTCGCGGCTTTGCGGACGTCAAAGATAGCCCCGGAGGGCGCTCACGGACGACGCGAGCTCGAGCAGGCGCTCAATGCGTTCTTCGTTCACGTGGAACTTCCTCCTGGGCGTTTCCGGGGCTCGAGAACCCGCGCGCGGAGGATACCGGCCAGAAGCCCTGCCGTGCAAACCCACGCGACGGCGTCGCCTGCGGCAACCGCGGGCGGCGGCGCCGACGGGCGCTCGAGCGGCACCGAGAAGGCGCCCTTGACGTCGGGATCGAGCGTCACGAGGACGCGGCCCGTCGCGTCCACGGCGCCGCTGATCCCGGTGATCGCCGCGCGGACGAGCGGGCGGCCCGTCTCGATCGCGCGCACGACGGCGGACTGAAAGTGCTGCCGCTGCGCTCCCGCGCGCCCGTACCACGCGTCGTTCGTGAGCGTGAAGAGGATGTCCGCGCCCGCGCGGGTTTCGTCGCGCGCGATCCATGGGAAGACGACTTCGTAACAGACCGCCCCGCCCAGCCTCCAGGACCCGAGGGAGAGCAGGGTCGTGCCGCTTCCGGGCGTGAAGGCCGAGGGGACGGCGCGGCTGATGGGCCGGATCATCCGGAGAAGCCTGGCGAGCGGCACGTATTCGCCGAAGGGCACGAGGCGCTGCTTGAAATAGGGCGGGCGTAGGGCGCCGTCCTTCGTCACGAGGACCGCGGCGTTGTAGAACGCCGCGTCGGGATCGTCCGGGGCATCGGACCAGACCGTGCTCAGAAGGATCGCGATGTCGAGCTCCCGGCAGAGCGCGATGACCCTCAGGCGGTAGGCCTCGGAAAACGACCACGCGTAAGGCGACGCGCTCTCCGGCCACAGAACGAGGACGGGCCTGTCGTGCCGGCAGAGCCTTCGCGTCTGATCCTCGAGGTCGACGAAGAGGCGTTCGGCGGTTCCGGACTCCCAGCGAAGATCCTGCCTGACGTTCGACTGGATGACGCCGACCACGAGGAACTCTCCCGCCGGATGCGGTCGCCGCGGCCCGGCCGCCGCCGCGAAAACGCCCGCGAGAGACGCGCCGACGAGCCACCCGAGCCGCAGGTTCCGGGCGGGGCGCGTGAGCGCGACGTACAGGGCGGCATTCAAGGACGCCACGAGGAGCGACGTCAAGAAGACGCCGCCGAGGGCCGTCGTGCCCATCAGCTGCGGGACGTCCGCGAGCGGGTTCGCGAGGAGCGCCCACGGGAAGCCGCCGAAGATGTACACATACGTGCGGAAGAGCTCCTGAGAGGCCCACGAGGCGCCGAATGTCGCCACGAGGCCGGCGGCCGACCGGGGAGCGACCCAGGCGTAAAGGAGACCCATCACCGCGAAAGGCACCGCGCAGATCGCCGCCGCCGCCGCAAGCGCGAGTCCGGCGACGGGCCACGCCACGCCGCCGAACCGGTAGACCGTATAGGCGATCCACGGGATCGTCAGCGTCCAGAACACGAGCCCGAAAACGTACCCGAGGAATGCCGCCTGCTTCGGCCGCGCGCCGTCGAGCGCCGCAATCAGCGGGATCAATGCGACGGGCAGAAGAGGAAGTATCGAGAAGTTCGGAAAACACAGCGCCAGGAGGACGCCGCCGAAGCAGGCCCAGAGCAGTCGGGATAATTTCTTAGAAGGTAAGAGGGGCAGCATCTTTCTTCGGCGCGAACTCTTCCGCCCGGTAGCTCGAGCGGACGAACGGGCCGGAGAAGACGGCCGAAAAGCCCAGCTCCATCCCCCGCGCTTCGAGCGACGCAAAGCGCTCGGGCGTCGCGTACTCCACGACCGGTAGATTCCAGACGGACGGCCGCAGGTACTGCCCGACCGTGACGACGTCGACTCCGGCGGCGCGCAGCGCGCGGAACACGTTGACGACCTCTTCGTCTTCTTCCCCGAGGCCCAGCATGAGGCCCGACTTCGTCGTCATCGCGGGATGCCGTTCCTTCACGCGGGCGAGGAGGTCCACCGACCGGCCGAACCTCGACTTCGGGCGGACGGTGTCGTAGAGGCGGGGAACGGTCTCCACGTTGTGGTTGTAGACGTCGGGGCCGGAATCGGCCACGCGGTCGATCTGGAGGGCGTTGCCCTGGAAGTCGGGCGTCAGCGCCTCGACCGTGCGCGCGCCGTCGTCTTCCTTCAGCGCCCGAACGACGGCCGCCCAGTGCGCCGAGCCCCCGTCCGCGAGGTCGTCGCGGTCGACAGACGTGACGACGATGTGCCGGATTCCCATTTCGTTGGCGGCCCGCACGAGCCGCGCGGGCTCCTCCGGGTCGAGGGAAGCGGGACGCCCGGACGTGATGTGGCAGAAGCCGCAGGCGCGGGTGCAGACGTCGCCCGCGATGAGGAACGTGGCCGTCCTCCGCTCGAAGCACTCCGTCCGGTTCGGGCAGCGCGCCTCCTCGCAGACTGTCGAGAGGCTTCCGCGCCGCATGCGCGACTTCATCTCGTGGAGGTCGAGGAGACGAAGCTTCTTCTCCCGGATCCACGGGGGCAGGCGGGGCTCGCCGCGGACGGGGAGAGAACGGAGCCGATGGCTCAAGGCACAACCAGGGGTCTGTTCTTGATCTGCTTGTCGGTGGTCTTGATCTTCTTCGCCGCCGCCTCCGCTTTCGCGCGGTCCTTGAACGGGCCCACGCGCACGCGGAACCAGCCGTCCTTGCCGGGCACGGCCGAGACGTCCGCCGCGAAACCTTCGTCCTTGAGACGTTTCCTGAGGTCGTCCGCGGCGGGCGCCTTCTTCGTCGCGAGCACCTGCACGTAGAACGGGCCCTTCGGGGCGTCCTTCTGATGCGCGAGGGGATCGGCCGTCGGAACGGGAGGCGGCGGGGTGGGAACCGGCGTCGGCACGGGCACCGGCGTCGCCGCCGCCGCGGCAGCCTCCTTCAGGGCCGCCCGCTTCTCGGCGGCGAAGCCGAGCGCCTCTTCGGCGGGCCTCTCGACGGAGCTCCCGGATTTCCGGGTCTCGCGAGGGCCGTCCGACGGTGCGAGCGTCGGCACCGGTAGGTCCGAAGCGTTCGCCAGCGTCGCGACCGCACCCGGGCCCTTTCGCGCCGCGGCGCCCGTTTTCATCCCGAAGAAGAAAGCCAGCGCGACCGCCGCGAGGAGAAGCACGAAGAAGAGTCCGGCCTGCCGGCCCGTGACCGAAATCTGATAGTGGACGGGCGGCCTCGCCGGCCGGTCCGACCGATCCTCGGGGCCCTCCGAAAGTCCAAGCGCGGTCATCCTTGCTTCTCACCCTTCTTGAGAAAGGCCGCGATCAGGTCCATCGGCAACGGGAAGATGATCGTGGAGTTCTTCTCGGTCGCGATCTCCGTCAGCGTCTGCAGGTAGCGGAGCTGAAGCGTCGCGGGCTCACGCCCGATGATCGCCGCGGCCTCGGAAAGCTGCTTGCTGGCCTCGAACTCTCCAGAGGCGTGGATGATCTTCGCGCGCTTTTCGCGCTCGGCTTCGGCCTGCTTCGCCATCGCGCGCTGCATCTCGATCGGCAGGTCGACGGCCTTCAGCTCCACCATCGTGACCTTGATGCCCCAGGGATCCGTGTGCTTGTCGAGGATCTCCTGCAGGCTCTCGTTCAGCTTGTCGCGCGAGGAGAGCAGCTCGTCGAGCGTCGCCTGGCCCAGAACCGAGCGCAGTGTGGTCTGGGAGAGCTGCGACGTGGCATACAGGTAGTTTTCCACCTTCACGACCGCCCTCGACGGATCCATGACGTGGAAATAGACGACCGCGTTCACCTTCACCGATACGTTGTCGCGCGTGATGACGTCCTGCGGCGGGACGTCGAGGACCACTGTGCGCAGCGAGATGCGCACCATCGTCTCGAAGGGCCAGAAGATGAGAGTCAGCCCGGGGCCCTTCGGGCTGGGCGAGAGACGACCCAGCCAGAAGGTCACGGCCCGCTCGTATTCATTAAGGACGTTGATCCATTTCGAGAGAAAGATCAGAGCGACGAAGAGAACCGGGACGAGGAGCGTCAGATTCGACATGGGTCTCCTTAAGCCCCTTTCGGGGCGGGACGGACGAGGACGAGAAGGCCGTCGAGACCGGTGATCTCGACGTTTTCGCCGGCGGCGACCGGCGCGGAGGAACGCGCCTCCCAGAGGGCGCCGTCGACGAAGATCTTGCCCATAGGAGCGAGAGTCGTGCGCGCGGCGACGACCTGGCCCACGAGAACGCCGGCGCCGGTGCGATCCGGCAACCGCTTCACGGCGAGGGCCCTGAACGAGAGGGCCGCGAGGATCGCCGCGGTCGTGACGGCGCCCGCGATGAGCGTCGCGAGCTCGCCGCGCGGAGCGCCGGCCCGGTCGGGAAACAGGAGGAGGCCGCCGAGCACGATCGCGATCGCGCCCCCCAGGGCGAGGACGCCGTGCGCCGCCAGCTTCACTTCGAGGAAGAAGAACAGGCCCCCGAGCAAGATGAGAAAGACGCCCGCCCCGTTGACGGGGAGGACCGACATCGCGAAGAGCGCGAGGACGAGGCAGATCGCGCCGAGGACGCCCGGCAGGATTCCGCCCGGATGGGAAAGCTCGGAGTAGAGGCCCACGAGACCGACGAGGAAGAGGATCCCGGCGATCGCCGGGCTCGCGATCACGCCGAGGATCCGTTCCCGCCGCGTCATCTCCCGCGGCTCGGTCGCGAGACCGGCTGTTTTCAGGACGACGTCGGGCCTGCCGACGCGCTTCGCCGTGCGCCCGTCGAGCCGCGCGAGGAGCTCCGGAATGTCGCGCGCGATGACCTCGATCAGCTTGCGTTTTTCGGCCTCGGTCTCGGAGTACGACGTCGCCTCCGTAACGGCCTTGACGGCGTCGTCCACCGGGCGGCCGCGGGGCTCGGTGACGGAACGGAGCAGCGCCGAGACGTCCTCCCCCACTTTTTTCGCGATCGTCTTCGGGAGATCCTCGCCGCCTCCCCCGACGGGCGACGCGGCGCCCGCGTTCGTGCCCGGCGCCATCGCGGCGACATCGCACGACATGAGGATGAGGAACCCGGCCGAGGCGGCCTGCGCTCCGGCGGGCGCGACCCAGCCCACGACCGGCACGGGCGAGGCCAGGATCGCCCGAGTGATTTCCCGCGTGGAGTCGAGCCGCCCGCCCGGCGTGTCGATCCGCAGGATCACGAGGGTCGCGCCCGAGGTCCCCGCCTCCCGGATCGCGTCCGACACGAAGCGCGCGCTCACGGCGTGGATCTCGGAATTGAGATCGATGACGGGCACCGGCGCCGCGGCGAGGGCGGCCGATGCCGCCAGCGACCCGGAGAGCGCAAGAGCCGCGGAGAAGCGCACGACGGCATTATAGGTTCGTGTTAGAACGCACCGTGCGCTGGAAGCCGGTCGACGTTCTGACTGTCGTCTTCGCAAGCGCGCTTTTCGTCGTCGGCGTTCTCCGATACGGCGTCCTCGACGACCGCTCGGTGTTCCTGCGGATGGCGGCCGTGGCTCTCGTCCCCGTCGGGATCGCCTTCTGGCGCGCGCGGGGCGACGCGACGGGCCACGCGACGGGCGCCCTCGCGGTCCTCTTCGACTACTACGTCATCGGCTGCGTTCTCGTCATCTTCGACGGACTCGGTCCGCTCATCCGCGCCGTCCATCCCATCGATCGCGACGCGGCCCTCATCGCCTTCGACCGCGCGCTCTTCGGAGTCGACCCGACCGTCCTGCTCGAGAAGATCGCGACGCCCCTTCTGTCGGACGTCCTGACGATCTTCTACGCGCTCTACTACTTCCATCCCATCGTGCTCGGGACCCTCGTTTTCTTCGACGACCGCGCCCGCCCGGCGCGCGCCCGCGATTTTCCGCGCTATGCCTTCGTGATGGTCTTCGTGTTCTACGTCAGCTACGCCTGCTACTTCCTGGTGCCCGCGATCGGCCCCCGGTACACCGTGCAGCACGCGGGCCCGCTGCCGCGCGGAGCCATCTCGCAGGTCATCGACCACACGCTCGACGTCCTCGAGAAGAACAAGCGCGACTGCTTCCCGTCGGGGCATACGATGGTCCTCACGGCGATCCTCCTGGAGGCCCGCCGGCGATCGAAGACGACGTTCTGGGTCTTCCTGCCGTTCGCCGTCGGACTCATCCTCGCCACGGTCTACCTCCGCTACCACTACGTGGCGGACGTCCTCGCGGGCCTCGCGCTCGCGTTCGTGGCCGTCCCGCTTGGAAACGCGCTCTACACGCGCTTCGGCCGGCCGCAACCGGAGTCAGAGGCGCCGGGGCGCGGACCTTAAACGAGCGTCGAGAGGAACAGGGTCGCCGGCGCCACGCGGATGCCCTCCGGGCTCACGTAGTCCTTCGTGCCCGCCGCCGAGACCTGCCAAGCCTCGGCCTTCGGGAAGCGGGCCTTGAGGGAGCGCAGGCTCGAGGAGACGTCGACATCGACCGACTTCGCTTCGACGAACCAGAGCGGGGCGCCTTTTTCGGTGACAACGAAGTCCACCTCCCGCCCGTCCCTGTCCCGGAAGTACCGAAGCTCCAAGTCCCGTCCCTTCGCGTCCTGCTCGAAGTGCACCCATTTCAGGAGATGGGAAGCCACGAGGTTCTCGAACCGCGCGGCGGGATCGGGTACGAGCGTCCAGTCGAACTGATAGTGCTTCTGCTCCTTCTTGACGGCTCGAAGCCGCGGGGCCCCAAAGGGAGCGAGGCGAAAGATGGCGTAGAGGCGCTCGAGGATTCGAAGCCAGTTCGCGACGGTCTTGTGAGCGACCTGCAGGTCTTCGCGCAGCGCGTTGATCGAGAGCGGCGAACCCACAAGCTCCGGAAGACGCAAGGCAAGAAGCTCGATGTTCCCGAGGTCCTGAACGCGTTCGAGGCTCGCGACGTCCTCGCGAACGAGGCGGTCCCGGTACTCGCGGGACCACCGCCGCGCCTCGACTTCCGAGCCGCCCAAGTAGGGCTCGGGAAAGCCGCCCAGGGTCAGCAGGTCGCGGAGCTCTCCCGGCGTCTTCAGCTTCAGCTCGGCGACCGAAAGCGGATGGAGGCGAAGAAGATGGTAACGGCCCTGCAGGGAGTCGCCGCCGTGGCGATAGAAGTCCAGGCGGGCGCTGCCCGTCACGAGGATGCGCTGGGACGGGCGCCGGCCGTCGAACACGCCTTTCAGGAAATTGCGCCACGACCGGTACTTGTGGATCTCGTCGAAGACCCAGAGCCGCGCGGGCGGAAGCTGGCCGCGCAGGATCTTCTCCCGGTCCTCCGCGACGTCCCAGCTCAGGTACCCCTTCTTCGCTCCCGGCAGCCCGCGGGCCATGGTCGTCTTTCCCACCTGGCGCGGGCCGGATACGAAGACCATCTTTCGGCGCAGGTCCTGTTCGACCTGGGGAACGAGGTAGCGGGTCGCGGCCACGGCGCCACGGTACGGCAGAATTCTACCTATGTCAAAATCTGCCGCGGCATTTTTCTACCAGCGGCGAATACGGCCGACGCTTCAGCCCAGCCCCTTCTCGACGATCCGGTACCGGCGATAGATCCGGCCGCCGAAGACCTCGAGCGGCTTCAGGATGTCGAGGTTGTCCTCGAGCATCCACGAGAACTCCGCCCACTTGTGGCCGAGGCGGATGCCTTCCTTCGCCGCCTCGTAATAGAGAATCGCATCGATGCCCTTCCGGCGGTACTCCGGCAGGACGCCGAGCGCCATGACCCTCACCCGGTCGATCTTCTTCTTCTCCGTGAGGAACTTCAGCCAGCCGAAGGGAAACAGAGAGCCACCCATCTTCACGAGGACCTGGTTGAAGTCCGGAAGCGCGAGGTGGAACCCAACGGGCTTCCCGTCGATTTCGACGAAGAGGATGTATGGCGGATGGATGATGGGCTTGAGCTTCTTGGCCATGGCGTCGATCTCCTCCGACGTCATCGGCACGAAGCCCCAGTTCTTCTCCCAGGCCGCGTTATAGATCGTCTTCACGATCGCGAGATCCTCGTCGAACCTGTCCATGCGGATCGGCCGCACGACGAGGCCCCTCTCGCGCTTGCGAACGGCGTCCGAGAGGCGCGCGAGCCTCCGAAACGAGAGATCTCCCACGGGTGCGAGGATCGCGACGAGGTCCTTCTCCTTCGCATACCCCGCCTCCGCGAAGAGGTCGAGGTAGTACGCGGGGTTGTACGTCATCATCAGGAACGGCAGGCCGGGATCGCTTTCGGACGGGACCAGCGCGCCGACCTCGTCGTTGAGCGACGGATTCGCAGGACCGCGCAGCCTCTCGCACCCGGGCAGCATCGAGCGCACGGCCGCCTCGGCGGCGCCGAAAAGGGCAAGCGCTACCTCCCGGTCGTTCTCACTTTCGAAGAATCCAAAAAATCCCGTCTTCTCGCCGTGCACCCGGTTGTGCTCGTCGTCGAGAATCGCGGCAATGCGCCCCACGACCTTCCCTTCGCGGCGCGCAAGGAAGAGCCTGCGTTTCGCGTGCTTCCAGAACGGGTTCTTCGCCTCGTCGAGCATCCAGCGGACGTCGCTCCTGAGGGGCGGCGGCCAGTTCGGATCGCCCGCATAAATCCGGTACGCGAGTTGGACGAATTCCTTGAGATCGGACGGCGAGGAGACGGGATCCACCCGTAAGGGCGCCTTATCGTTCACGTCGTGTCGTGCCTCCGGATGCAAACGGTCTCACAGCGGTTCGGAGCGATCAAGCCCTGCCGACCCCGGGGGCGCGCATGAGCTATCGTGCAATGCTGCGCCGCGGTCGGGCTCAAGGAGTCTCATGGGCGACCCCCTCTTTCTCCACCGTCTCCAGTTCGCCTTCACGCTGATCTACCACTATCTCTTCCCCGTCCTGACGATGGGGCTCGCGTTTCTAATCGTCGTGATGAAGGCGCTGGGCCTGCGAAGCGGCGGGGAGCGCTGGAACGACGCCGCGCGCTTCTGGATCCGGATCTTCGGCATCAACTTCACCGTCGGCGTCGTGACGGGCATCCCGATGGAGTTCCAGTTCGGGACGAACTGGGCGCGCTTCTCCCGCTACGCCGGCAACGTCATCGGGCAAACGCTGGCGATGGAGGGCGTCTTCGCCTTCTTCCTCGAATCGAGCTTCCTGTCGCTCCTGGTGTTTGGCGAAAAGCGGCTTTCGCGTGCCGGCCATTTCGCGGCCGCGATCGCGCTCTTCGTCGGAAGCTGGCTCTCCGGCTACTTCATCATCGCGACGAACGCCTTCATGCAGCATCCGGTCGGGCACCGCGTCGGACCGGACGGTTCGCTCGTCCTCGCGGACTTCGGGGCATTCCTTTTCAACCCCTGGGCGATCGCACAGTACGCGCACAACATGACCTCCACCGTCGTGACGGCCTCTTTCGTCGTCGCGGCGCTAGGCGCTTTCTACCTTCTTCAGGGGAAGCACCTGGAACAGGCCCGCCTTTTCCTGAAGCTCGGCACGACGGCCGGCCTGATCTCGAGCGTCCTCGTCGCCTTCCCCACCGGCGACACTCAAGCCAAGCACGTAGCCCGGTACCAGCCCGTGGCGCTCGCCGCCATGGAGGGCCGCTTCGAGAGCGGGCCCCGCGCGGGCCTCAGCATGATTGGCCAGCCGAACGTGCGGGAGCGCCGCCTCGACAATCCCGTCACGGTGCCCCTGGTCCTGAGCGTGCTCGCCTTCGGCCACACGTCCAGCGAGGTCCAGGGCCTGAACGACTTTCCCGAGAAGGACTGGCCCGACAACATCGAGCTTCTCTATTACGCCTTCCACATCATGGCGGGCCTCGGGACGATCCTGATCGCGATCATGGTGGCGGCGAACGTTCTGGGCTGGATGGGCCGCCTGGAGAAGACCGGTCCAATGCTCTGGGTTCTCATGCTCGCTTTCCCTTTTACGTACATCGCCGTCATCGCGGGATGGGTCACGACGGAGCTGGGACGGCAACCATGGCTCGTCTACGGCCTCTTCCGGACGGCGCAGGGCTCGAGCCCCACGGTCCACGGCGGCACGGCGCTCTTCACGCTGCTGGGCTTCTGCGGGCTCTATCTCGTCCTCGGCGTGCTCTTTCTCTTCCTGATCGCGCGGGAGATCGGCCACGGACCGTCGCCCGGGACACCGCGGCGCGAGGTGGCCCATGCCTGAGCTCTGGTATGCCATCGCCGTCCTGATGCTCACGGCCTACGTGGTCCTCGACGGCTTCGACTTCGGTGCCGGAGCGCTCCACCTGTTCGTCGCGAAGACCGATTCCGAGCGGCGCCACGTCCTCGCCGCGATCGGCCCCTATTGGGACGGAAACGAAGTCTGGCTGCTGGCCGCGGGCGGCGCTCTCTTCGTCGGCTTCCCGAAAATCCTTTCCTCCGGGATCTCAGGCTTCTACTTCGCGATCTTCCTCGTGCTCTGGTCCCTCATCCTGCGCGGGATCGCCATCGAATTCCGCAGTCACGTGAACGACTCGATCTGGCGCAGGACCTGGGATCTCGGATTCGCCGTTGCGAGCACCCTCCTCCCTGTCTTCTTCGGCGCCGCTCTCGGAAACCTGATCCGCGGCGTCCCGCTGGATCGCAACGGCTGGTTCGAGCTCGCGCTGTTCACGGACTTCACGGCAAAGGATCCCGTCGGAATCCTCGATTGGTACACGGTTTTCGTGGGCGTCTTCGCGCTCGTCGCTCTGCTCGGGCACGGCGCGACGTTTCTCGCGTGGAAGACGGACGGCCCCGTGCACGAGAGAAGCCGGGCGCTCGTGCGCCCGCTCCATGCCGCGGTCGCGGTTCTCTGGATCGTCCTGACGGCCGCGACGGCGGCGGTCAACCCCGATCTCCTCGCCGCGCTGCCCGGGCGGCCCCTGGCGATCTTCCTCGCCGCCGGGGCGGTCGGGGGCCTCGCCACCGTCTTCGCCGCCTCTTCGCGCGGGCGCGATCGCACGGCGTTCCTGGGCTCGTGTTCCTTCCTCGCCGGCCTCTCGATGGCGACCGCGGCCTGTGTCTTCCCGGTCATGTTGCGGTCCACGACGGATGCCGCGCTCTCGCTCACCGCCCACAACGCGGGAGGCGACCCGGCGGGCCTCAGGACGGCGCTCTATTGGCTCGCGATCGGCCTTCCCCTGGCCGTCCTCTACTTCGTCATCGTTTTCCGCGTTCATCGCGGAAAAGCGGTCGCGGCGGCGGACGGCGAAGGGTACTGAACGGGGCTCAGACGACCGTCTTTGTGGCCGACAAGCCCGGCGAGGCCGGCGCCCGGTAGACGAACGTGACGAGACCGAGCCTGACCTCGTCCCCATCCACCGGCGAGACCGAGCCCGAGACGCGAACGCCGTTCACGAATGTTCCGTTCTTGCTCCCGAGATCCGTGAGGACGACCGTCGCGCCGTTCCATCTTTCAGAGGGCCAAAACTCGCGGTCATCAGAAAATCCTGAGAATTTTACTAGGACGTCGGCCGTCCGCGGCACCAGATTGAGGCTGCAGCCATTGAGCATGAGACCAATGCGCAAGATGATACCCTCTACGGAAGGAGGCCCAAATGAAGAATCCGAACAGTCCTCGTCCCGCCTCAACACTTTCGTTTCTCTTCGCGGCAGCCGCCCTGTCCGCGCCTCTTGCGGGCAATACCGCGATGGCGGCGGGGCCCGGACCGCAAGCAGCCACAGTTTCCGTGTTTGCCACCGGGCTGAACAACCCGCGTGGGCTCAAGTTCGGGCCAGACGGCAACCTCTACGTCGCCGAAGGCGGCACCGGCGGCACGAACTCGACCATAGGGCAGTGCGACCAGGTGGTCCCTCCCGTCGGGCCCTACACGGGCAGCCAGACCGGCGCGCGGGTCTCGATGTTCGACCGCAGCGGGGCGCGGACGACCGTCGTGGACAACCTGCCCTCCAGCCAGACGAGCGCCGATCAGGGCAGCCTCGTCCAAGGCGTCGCCGACGTCGCCTTTGTCGGCGACACCCTCTATGCGCTCCTTGCCGGGGCGGGCTGCTCGCACGGCGTCCAGAACTTTCCCAACGGGGTCATTCGTGTCCATAAGGATGGGACGTGGGAGATGGTCGCCGACCTGAGCGCCTTCCTGAAGGTCCACCCCGTCGCACATCCCGAGCCGGACGACTTCGAGCCGGACGGCACGCCGTACAGCCTCATCGAGGCGAGGGGCGCGCTTTGGGCCGTCGAGCCCAACCACGGAGAAATCGACATGGTCGCGCCGCAGAGTGGGGCGATCAGCCGGCTCATCGACATCTCGGCGAGCCAGGGGCACATCGTGCCGACGGCGATCGCTTACCACCGGGGGGCCTTCTACGTCGGCAACCTCCACACGTTCCCGATCGTCGAGGGCTCGTCGAAAATCTACAAGGTCACCCTGGACGGGCAGATCTCCATCGCCGCCGAGGGCCTGACGACGGTGCTGGGCGTGACGTTCGACGCCCTCGGGCGCATGTACGTGCTGGAGAACACGACGGGCAACGCCTTCCCGACTCCGGGCACGGGCCGGGTCCTGAGAGTGAAGGCGTCGGGCGAGCTCGAGGTCATTGCGACGGGGCTGTCCCTGCCGACCGGCATGACCTTCGGGCCCGACGGAGCTCTCTACGTCTCCAACGTCGGGTTCGGCCCGCCTCCGGTCGGGCTCGGACAGGTCGTGAAGATCCAGCTCGGGGATTCGTCGTGGCTCCTTCCCACCAGCGCGAGCGTCGTGTCGGGCGCCTCGGGTGTGAAGTACACGACGGACCTCACCCTGGCGAACACGGGCGACGCGGAGGCGGCCTTCACGCTCCGCTTCCTCGGCCACGATGTCGACGGCCGTACCGGGCCCACGCAGAGCTTCACGCTCGCGGCCGGCAAGTCCGTGACGTACCAGGACGTCGTGTCTGCGGTCTTCGGCCTGAACAACAGCTATGGTGCGATCCTCGTCACGGCCTCGACGCCTGACCTCGCGGTGTATGGGCAGGTTCTCGCCCAGACGGCAGTGGGTCACGTGGGGCAGGGCCTTCCGGCCGTCTCGGACGCCGGCTACGTGCGTCCTGGTCAGGCCCGGTCGCTCCTCGCGATCCGGGAGGACGCCGGCGCGCGCACTAACCTTGTCCTCGCGAACGCCACGTTCGCGAGTCTCGACGTGACCCTCACGCTCGTGTCCGACGCCGGGGCGGCGCTCGGGACGGCGCTCGTCACTCTGCCGCCGCTCGGGATGACGCAGCTCAACGGCGTCGCAAGGTCCCTCGGCGGCGGCGGCGCACTCACGGGAGGAAGGATCGTCGTCTCGACACCGACGACGGACGGCGCGTTCGCGGCTGTAGCCTCGGTGATAGAGGCCGACTCCGGCGACGCGCGCACGATCCTGCCTCGCTGAACGCGGCGAACTCCGAGAGCCGACGGCCACACGATCTCTCCGGGGCGGCCCAAGCCCCAAAGAGAATCGCGGCGCGAATCGATCGTCGAGGGGCTCTAGAAGCGGCCCTAGGAGACCAGCCCGAGCTCGCGGCCCACCTTGTGGAAGGCCTCGAGAGCGCGCGTGAGCTGCGCCCGCGTGTGTGTCGCCATGTACGACGTGCGGATGAGCGCGCGCCCCGGAGGCGAGGCCGGGCTCACGACGGCGTTCACGAAAACGCCTTCGTCTTCCAGCCTCTTCGCCATCTTGAAAGCGACGATGTCGGGTCCGGCGACGATCGGGATGACGGGCGTCGAGGAATGGCCGCAGTCGAAGCCGATCGCGCGGAGGGCCGTGAGCATGAAGCGGGTGTTCTCCCAGAGGCGCTCGCGACGCTCGGGCTCGCTCTCGATGATGTCGAGAGCGGCGAGGGCGGCCGCGACGGACGCGGGCGGCGGCGCCGCCGTGAACATGAGCGACCGGGCTCGGTGCTTGACGAACTTGATCACGTCCGGCTCGCCCACGACGAAACCGCCCACGGTCGCGAGCGACTTCGAGAACGTTCCCATGATGATGTCGACCTCGTGCTCGAGGCCGAAGTGCTCGGCCGTGCCGCGACCGTGCTTGCCGAGAACGCCTATGCCGTGCGCATCGTCCACCATGAGGGCCATGTCGTAGTCGTCGCAGATGGCGGTGTACTCCGGAAGCGGCGCGATGTCGCCTTCCATCGAGAAGACGCCGTCCACGACGAGGATCCGCCCGCTGCGGTCCCCGTTCAGGGCGAGCAGGCGCCGAAGATCGGCGGGATCGTTGTGCTTGAACTTCTTGACCTCGGCGCCGACGGCGAGGCGCGCCCCGTCGTAGATGCAGGCATGGTCCTGGCGATCGAGATAGATCGCGTCGCCCTTGCCCGCGAGGGAAGAAATGACGCCGAGGTTGACCTGGAAGCCCGTCGAAAACGTGACGCAGGCGGGCTTCTTCATGAAGGTCGCGAGGCGCTCCTCGAGCTCCACGTGGATGTCGAGCGTTCCATTGAGAAGACGGCTGCCGGCGCATCCGGCGCCGTACTTCCGGATGGCTTCGATTGCCCGCTCCTTGATCTTCGGATGCGAGGTCAGGCCGAGGTAGTTGTTCGACCCCAGCATGATCATCTCGCGACCACCCATCATGACGACCGGATCCTGGCCCGACTCGATGGTCCGGAAGAACGTGAAGAGGCCTAGAGCCCGGAGATCGTCTGGCACGGTGTACGTCCGACATTTCTCAAAGATTGAGCGATTTCCGGCGGGCGTCACGCGTGTATTCGGCCGCCTGAGCACCGGTTCACCCTTAGCGGCCATGGGCCGCGCCATTCGAGGCTGTGTCATTCGGCTCCCCTGTCGAACGGATTTTACCATCCCTGTCCACGATCCAGCCGCGCTCGAGATACCAATCCCACGTGCGCCGGGCTCCCGACGCGAAATCGGTTTGAAACGGCTGACCCAGGGCCACTTGCGCGTCGGACACGTCGCAGATCCAGGCCCGTTGGAGCATCTCGTTCGCCTTCTCCGCGTTGAACACGGGAGGGCCCTTCCCGAGGCCGGAAAAGGCGCCGGCGAGGAACCCGGCCACCCGAATCGCGGCGCCGGGTATCGGCAGCATCCAGGGGCGCCTGGTCGGGAGGTCGGCGAGGGTCTCGGCGATACGGCGATAGTCGAGAACCTCCGGGTGCGCGACGAAAAAGGTCTCGCCCCGCCCACCCCGGGCGAGCGCGCCGCGCACGGCAGCCGCGACGTCTTCGGCGAACGCCATCTGGATCCGCGGGATTCCGCCCGCGAGGACCGGCACGAACCCCTTCGACGCGGCTACGAACAGCTCCCGGATCGCGGTCTCGCGGGGGCCGTAGACCGCGCTCGGACGCAGGATCGTGAACGCGAGGCCCGGCGCCTTCCGTACGGACTCCTCGCCCGCGAGCTTCGAGCGGCCGTAAGACGAGACGGGATGCGGGGAGTCGCCCACGCGGACGGGTTCTCCGTTCGCGCTCGGACCGCCCGCGGCCTGGGAGGACACGAGGACGACGTGCGCGCCCGGCGCGAGATTCCGAACCGCAGCCACGACGTTCGCCGTGCCGCCCGCGTTCGCCTCCAGATACTCGCGCTCGTTTCGCGCCGAGGTCTTCCCCGCCGCGTGCACCACCGCCGACGCGCCTCGGACGAGAGCGTCGAGCGACTCGGGCTTCCTCACGTCACCCGGCACGATCTCGACGCCCGAACCCTTCAACCAGCCGGGGCTCTCGGGGCGGCGCACGAGGGCGCGCACGCGGTAACCGGCCGCGAGCAGCGCGTCGACCGCGTGGCTGCCCACGAAGCCGGTGCCCCCCGTGAGAGCGACGAGGTCGCCAAGCGCCATCCCGCGAGTGTATCCGGATCGCTCGGCTATGATCCACGCCCTCCCATGAGAAAGCTCCTGCTCGGAGTCGCCTTGACCCTTGCCTGTGCGTTGCCCACCTCTGCGCTCGAGGCACCGCGGAAGATCGTCGACTACGACATCCAGGTCGCCCTCGATCCCGAGACGAAGCTCGTCGAGGGCGCCGAGACGCTGAAGTGGACGAACGCGTCCGACGTCCCGGTTGGCGAATTGCGCTTCCACCTCTACTGGAACGCGTTCCGCAACGACCGGTCGACGTTCTTCAAGGAGTCGGGCGGTCAGCTGCGAGGCGACAAGGCCGACACCGGCAAGGGCTGGGGCTACACGGACGTGACCTCGCTGAAGTGGGACGGCGTCGAGCTCGTGAAGGGCGCCCGCTTCGAGAGCCCGGACGACGGCAACCCCGACGACCGGACGGTCCTCGTAGTCCCGCTCCCCCGCCCCATCGCGCCAGGCGAGACCGCGACGCTCGCGATCGCGTGGAAGGCGAAGGTCCCGAGGGTCTACGCGCGCGCCGGCTACGTCCGCGACTTCTTCATGTTCGGCCAGTGGTTTCCGCAGATCGGCGTCTACGAGCCGAAGGGCCGGCGCCGCCGGACGGACTCGGGCTGGAACTGCCACCAGTACCACGCGAACTCCGAGTTCTACGCGGACTGGGGCGACTACCGCGTCGCGGTCACGCTGCCCGAGAAGTTCGTCGTCGGCTCGGCGGGCGCCCTCGTGGACACGAAGACCGCGGGCGGCAGGAAGACGCTCACGTTCAAGCAGAAGTCGATCCACAACTTCGCGTTCACGGCCGACCCGCGCTACGTCCTCGTCGAGGACGTGTTCGACCCTGCGAAGGACATCCCGGCCGACGAGATCGCGCACGCGTCGAAGACGCTTGGCCGCTCCGAAGCGGACCTCCGCGCCGGATTCCACAAGGTCGCGATCCGCCTTTACCTCCAGCCCGATCACCGCGCCTTCGACCGCCGGCACATCGAGGCGCAGAAATGGGCGCTCGCGTGGACGGGCCTCTGGGCGTTTCCATACCCGTATGCGCAGATCTCCATCGTCGACACGCCAGAGGACGGCCTGGGCGCCACGGGCATGGAGTACGAGACGATCTACACGACCCTCTCACTCAAGCTCCTCTCGCACTGGCCGCTGGATCGGATCTACCTGCCTGAAATGGTCACGATCCACGAGTTCACGCACGGCTACTGGATGGGCCTCCTCGCGTCGAACGAGTTCGAGGAGAGCTGGATGGACGAGGGGATCAACACCTTCACCGAGTTCGTGATGGTGGACCGCAAGTACGGCGCCTACCTGAAGGTCCCGCCGGGCATCGGCTTCTTGGACCAGGAGGTCAACCGGGCGCAGGCGGCGCTCTCGCAAGACCACGACCCGATCCAGGCCTACGCGTGGAAGTACGCGACGGGGGATTCGTACGGGCGCAACTCGTACCCGCAGCCCGGCACTACGATCCAGCAGATCCGCCTCCTCCTCGGAGAAGAGGCGTTCTGGCGCGCCTTCCGCGGCTACGCGGAGCGCTGGCGCTTCGATCACCCGACGTCCGAGGACTTCCTCGACGCGATGCGCGCCTCCGGGGACCCGCACGTCGCGGCACTGATCCCGAAGACGTGGTACGGGCGCGGCTGGGTGGACTTCGCGATCCTCGAGGCGAGCACGCAGCCGGACGACGGCTTCATGGGCTTCGATGACGCCGACAAGCCAGTGAACTTCGACCCGGACCCGAAGAAGAAGCCGCCGAAGAAGCCCGACGAAAAAAACCACAAGGGACCGTGGCAGTCGCTCGTCGTCGCCTCTCGCGATGGCGACATCGAGATGCCGGCGCACGTCGTCCTCACGTTCAAGGACGGCCAGAAGGTCGAGCGCACGTGGGACGGCGCGGGCGGATGGATCAAGTACCGCGTGACGTCCTCCTCGCCGCTCGTGAAGGCCGAGGTGGACCCGGACCACCGGACCGTCCTCGACCGCAACCCCTGGAACAACGCCCGCTATACGAAAAAGTACGAGGGGCCATCGGCCGCCGCGAAGGGCCGGACCTACACCCTGCACCTCGTGGAGATCCTGCTCTCCACACTGTGGGGTGTCCTGTGAGCGTGACCCTGAGCGGTCTCTCCGCGGCCCTTCGGCACCGGCGTCTCGCGGGAGTCCTCTGGCTCTCGCTCCTCGCATCCGCGCTCCTCACCTGGTACCCGATGAAGGCCCTCTTCGCCATCTTCGACGAGGGCGCGTTCCGCGAGGCGCTCGTGAAGGGCTGGGACGGCTGGGGAATGCTGTCCTTCCTCCTGACGCAGCGGCACGAGATCGCCATCGCCGAAGCCTCCATCGCGGCGGCTCTCCTTGCGTTTGCGCTACTCCAGATCTTCTTGACGGGCGGCGTGCTGCGCGTCCTCGTCGACGGCAGGCCCCGGCCGGTCTTCGCGCGCGTCGTAGCCGAGTCGGCCGGCCTCTTCAAGGCGAACCTCTGGGCGACGGGGCGTTTCGCGCTCACCGCGCTTTTCTGGGGCGGGCTCCTCGTCGCGGCACCCGTGAAGCTCCTCGGGAAGCTCGGCAAGGACGCGCCGCCGCACACGTTCCTCCCGGACCTCGCCTTCTGGTGGGCGATCGTCGTGGGCGCGATCGTCTTCCTGAACGTCGGACTCAGGTTCGACCTTGCGCGCATCGCGCTCGCCCGCGGAGACGCGCGAAACGCCCGCGGCGCCTACCGCGTCGCCAAGCAACGTCTCAGCGGGCGCCGCGCCTCCGGAATCCGGATCATTTTGTTCTGGCTCGCCCTCGGCGCCGTCGTGCAGGCGGCCTTCACGAGCGCCGGCCTCCAGATCAATCCCCACACGGACGGCGCCGTCGCTGGCCTGTTCCTGTTCCGGCAGGCCGGGTTCTTCCTGCTGGCGATGGTGCGCGTGGGCTTCTGGGCAGCTCTCCTCGTCTGGGAGGAGCGCCGGCGTCCGGCCTACTCCGTCATCGGAAGCGCGAGCGGCGGAACCACGTGGAAATCGAGCGAACCAATGGCGGCGAGCGCGGCCGCGAGCGCTCGGCCCGAAACAGGCTCGAGCGTCACGACGAACGGCAGCGCGCTCTTGTCCTCGTAGGGGGCCTGGAACACGGCCTCGATGTTCGCGCCGTGGTCCGCGAGGATCCGCGCGAGGTCCGCGATGATCCCAGGGCGGTCGCGGACGACGAACCTCAGATAGAAGGGCGACACGAATTCGTCGGCCGTGGCGGGCGTGCACGCCTCGAGGGACGCGAAGCCCAGCGGCGGGGCCGCGGAAGCGCCGCCCCGGGCGATCTCCACGACGTCCGCGAGGACAGCCGTGGCCGTCGGCTCGCCGCCCGCGCCGCGCCCCGAGAAGACGAAGGGCCCGCCGCTCTCCCCCCGAACCTCGACCGCGTTGAAGGGCCCGATCACCTTCGCGAGCAGCGACGTCTCGGAGACGAGATGTGTCCTGACCGAGAGAAGGAGATGACCGCTCGGGGCGACGCGTGCCACCGCCAGCTGGCGCGGGGTCCGCCCGAGCCTCTTTGCGTAAACGAAATCGCACGGCAGGAGGCGCGTGATGCCCTCCCGCGCGATCTGATCGACCGAGACGTCGCGCCCGAACGCGAGCCGCGCGAGAAGCGCGAGCTTGTACGCGGCGTCGTCTCCTTCGACGTCGCTCGCGGGATCGGCCTCCGCGTACCCGAGCCGCTGCGCGTCCGCGAGGACGTCGGCGTATGAGCGGCCCGTCGCCTCCATCTCCGTCAGGATGAAGTTGCAGGTGCCGTTCAGAATCCCGGAGACGGCGGTGACGCGGTCGCCCGTGAAGCTCGAGCGAAGCGCCCGCAGAATCGGAATCCCGCCCGCCACCGCCGCCTCGATGCCGAGGCCCCCGCTCTTCTCGCGCGCGAGATTCTGGAGATCGGTTCCGTGCCGTGCGAGCAGCATCTTGTTCGCCGTCACGACGCTCTTCCCCGCGCCGAGCGCCGCGCGGATGAGGCCGTTCGCGGGCTCGATCCCGCCGAGCAGCTCCACGACGAGATCGACGCCCGGGTCCGTCGCCACGGACGCGAGATCCTCGGTCCAGCGCACGCCGGTGCCGAGACCGGGATCCCGTTTCGTGTCGGCTCTCCGGGTCCCGACGGCGGCGAGGGACAGGCTCACGCCGCGCCGGAGCGTGAGGTCGGCGGCTTCGCGCGTCAGGACCCGCGCGAACGCGCGGCCCACCGTGCCGAAACCGATCAGGCCGACGCGGACGATCCCCTCGGAGTCGCTTTTCATCGGCGCGCAATGTACGGTACGCGCTCGTCCCGGTCAAAGACCTGGAGCCAGGAGGCCGCGATGCCCGCATCCGCCATTCTTCCCCTTCTCGTTCTTCTCGCGCAGCCCCAGGCGGCTCGGCCCGACGTGGAACGCGACGCTCCCGCGCCCGAGGCAACGAAGCCGATCGACACGAAGAAGGAAGACAAGAAGGAAGAGAAGGAGGTGCCGCCTGTCGTCACGCACCACGAGCTGCGCGCCGGCGGAAGGCTCCTGAAGTACACCGCGACGACCGGCCTCATGCCGCTCAGGAGCGAGACCGGAGAGCTCGAGGCGCACGTCTTCTACGTCGCCTACACGCTCGACCGCGGCGGCGCGCCGCTCGAGAAGCGGCCCCTCATGTTCTCGTTCAACGGCGGCCCCGGCTCTTCGTCCGTGTGGCTCCACCTCGGCGCTCTCGGCCCGAAACGCGTGAAAATGAAGGACGACGGCATGATGCCGCCGCCGCCGTACGCGCTCGTCGACAACGATGACACGTGGCTCACGGAAACCGATCTCGTCTTCATCGACCCCGTCGGGACGGGTTACAGCCGCGCCGCCAAGCCCGAGCTGGGCAAGAAATTCTGGAGCGTGGACGGCGACATCGCCTCGGTCGGCGAGTTCATCCGCCTCTACCTCGCGCGAAACGAGCGCTGGGCGTCGCCGCTGTTCCTCGTGGGCGAGAGCTACGGCACGACGCGGGCCGCGGGCCTCTCGGGATATCTCGTCGAGAAGGGCATCGCGTTCAACGGCATCGTCCTCGTGTCGTCCATCCTCAATTTCCAGACCGGCCGGTTCACGAAGGGCAACGACCTCCCCTACCCGCTGTTCCTCCCGACGTACACGGCGACGGCCTGGTACCACAAGAAGCTCCCCGCCGACCTTCAGGCAAAGGCGCTGCGAGCGGTCCTCGACGAGGTCGAGACGTTCGCGAGGACCGACTACCCGCTCGCACTCGCGAAGGGCGACGCGTTGACCGCGGTAGAGCGCAAGGCGCTTGCCGGCCGGCTCGCGCGATACACCGGCCTCGATCCGGCGTGGCTCGACCGCGCGGATTTCCGCGTCGAGATCGAGCACTTCTGCAAGGAGCTGCTCCGGAACGAGCGCCGCACGGTGGGCCGGCTCGACACGCGCTTTCAGGGCATCGACGAGAGCGGCGTCTCGGAACGGCCGGAATTCGACCCGAGCATGACGGCCATCCGCCCGCCCTACACGGCGATGTTCAACCAGTACGTCCGCAGCGTGCTCGGCTACAAGTCGGACGCGACGTACCACATTCTCGGCGGGGGCATCGGGCGGTGGGACTGGGGCACCCATAACGGTTTCGCCGACACGAGCGAGTCGCTGCGCCAGGCGTTCGCGAAGAACCCCAACATGAAGCTTTTCGTGGCGTCCGGCCATTTCGACCTCGCGACGCCCTACTTCGCGACGCAGTACACGCTCGCCCACCTGGGACTCGAGCCCGGCCAGCGCGCGCGGATCACCGCGAAGGAGTACGAAGCGGGCCACATGATGTACATCCACACGGGCGAGATGGCGAAGCTGCGGAAGGACGTCGGGGCATTTCTGAAGGACGCGCTGCCGCCTCCCTGAGCGTCTCCGGGAACCGAACCTCCGCGCACGGGTCCAATCGTGCGAAAGGAGACTCCGATGCGCCACCAGGTTCTCACCGCCCTCCTCCTCGCCGCCGGTGCCGCGAACGCCTCGTCCCCTTCCGGCTTCGGCCTCGACGTCCTCGTGAACGGGAGCCCCCGCCCCGAGCTCGCCGCGCGGGGCACCGTCTACGTGGAGGCCTTGAAGGGCCGCGACTACGCCCTCCGCCTCTCGAATCCCACGAGCAGGCGGGTCGCCGTGGCCCTGTCGGTCGACGGGCTGAACACGATCGACGCGAAGCACACGTCCTCCCGGGACGCGCGCAAGTGGGCCCTCGCGCCCTACGAGACGGTCGTCATTCCGGGTTGGCAGGTGAACAATGCCGTGTCTCGCAAGTTCGTCTTCACCGGCGAGCGCGGTTCTTACGGAGCGGCCCTCGGGAAGACCGAAGACCTCGGCATCATCGAGGCGGTTTTCTTCCGCGAACGACTCCCGTATCGCGTCGAAGCGCGCCCGGACGCGGCACCACCGGCGGCCCCTGCCGAGTCGAGCGCACGCGGCCAATCTCAGAAATCTTCATCTCTGGATTCTTCCGACGCCGGCGCGAAGCTCTCCGACGAATACGCTGCCACCAGGATGGGCAACAGGACGCGCTTTGGCGTCGAACACGTCGACATCGATCTCGAGAACGAGCCCGCCGCCGTCGTGCGCCTCCGGTACGAGTTCCGGCCTCAGCTCGTCGCCCTCGGCGTGCTGCCCAGCGACCCGGATCCCGCGCGGATCGCCCGCCGCGAGCGCGCGCGCGGCTTCGACGAGTTCTGTCCCGAAATCCGCTAGGAGAGGAGCTCGATCGCGCGTGAAGCCGCCGTCCGGTACGCGGGCGACGGCTTTGCCGCGTCGAGGCGAAGGCAGGCTTCCGTGAACTTGATCGCATGCTCGTCGCCGCTCTTCACGGACGCCGCGATCAAGTCCTCTTTCGAGGCGCGCGGGGTGCCGGAATCCAGTTCCGGAGGCTTTCCCCAGACGGCGTAGATCGCGGCGGACGCCTGCCACGCGCACGCGAGAAGCCGAACTGCCGTCCGGGAGGACACGTGCGGCACGAGGAGCCCCGCGGCCCCCGGACCGGTCACCGCGTGGACGAGCGCGATCGTGCGCCCGGAAGATTTCGTCCCCGCCAGAAAGACCCGCGCGAAAGTCTCGCAGACCGCCGGAACGAAGGACTTGGGCGTTCCCGCGTCGACGAGCGACATCGCGGTCGCGAACTCCGGCAGACCGGTCACGAGCCTCAGCCCTTTCGCGATCGACCCCGTCGGGAGCCCGCCGTCCGGCAGGCGCGGGACGCGCGCGAGCGCCTGATCGGGCGACAGGTGCGCCGGCCAGGTCTCCTTGACGGGGAGGGTCTGATGGGTCGCGGCCCAATAGGCGAAACCCCGCGCGATCTCCTTCCGGCGGCCCGGCGTGTCGTGCCGCGCGAGCGACCTCGCCGCGTGCCCGACGCGGATGACGCCGTGCGTGGCGGCGCCGGCGAATCCGGGCGCCAGCTCGAAGACCCACGTGTCGGCAACCGGCTCCCACGGCCCTTCCCGAAACTCCCGCAGGAACAGGGCGAGCCAGTCCGGATACCTCTTCATCTGGCCGAGGGCTTCCCTCTGCCCGGCGCGTTCGACGGGCTTCCCCGGAGCCGGCTCGTCGCCGAGCTTCCGGCGGTACCCTTCCGTCCAGGGCACCACCGCGTCCGCGCGCCCCATCGCGAAGAGCGCCTCGGCCGCCATCGGACCGTGATTCGAGAGGCCGCCCGCATACTCCGGCCCGGCGCCGTCCAGGATCTCGAGAGCGTCGTCGAAGCGGTCCATCGCGGTCACTTCCCGGTGGTTTCGTTCAACCTCGCGAGCGCCCGGTCCACTCCCGAGAGGCCGGGCGCCTTCCCCTGGAACACGCGACCCGAGCCGCCGCCCTTCCCTTCGAGGAGCGACGCGATCTCGCGGCCGAGAGCCTGCGCGTCCTCAGAGTCGCCAAAGCCGTCGCCCATTCCCAGCGCGAACACGTGCTGGCCGTCGCGGGCCGCCGTGAGAAGCGCGGCGCGCGGCCCCGCCTTCTCGGCGAACTGCCGCGCGACCGTCTGGACGAACGCCATGTCGCGCCCTTCGAAGTGGGCGTGCACGACGCGGAGGACCGACCCGAGCGCCGCCCTCGCCGCCGCCGCGGCCAGCTCTTCCTCGGCGCGGCGGAGCATTCGCTGCGCGTCCTGAAGCTGGTCGCGCTTCGCGGCCGCGGCATCGGCGAGGCCGGAGTCGGGAGCCCCGAGGATCTTGCGCAGGGCTAGAAGGCGATCCTCGTGAGCCGCCAGCCTTCGCCGCGCTCTCCGCCCCGCCACGAAGAAAAGCCGTGTCCCGCCGCGTAAGGACTCCGTCGACAGGAGCGCCACGAGCTCGATTTCGGCGGTATTCGACAGATGCGTTCCGCCGCAAGTATTGAGGTCCACGCCCGCGATCTCGACGAGCCGCACGTCTCCCGCGTGGCCTTCGGGAAGCCCGCGGGTCCGCACCGGCAGCGCGCGGAATTCCTCGAGCGTGACACGGCGCGGAGTCACCGCGCGCGCGGCGCGGATCTCGGCGGCGACCGCGTCCTCGAGCGCCGACAGATCGGCCGGCGAGAGGGCGCGCGCGTCGAGCGCGATGTCGCACACCTCGGGGCCGAGATGGAAGGCCGTCGTCTGCCAGGAAAAGCGGTCCTCAGCCACCGCGGAGAGAAGGTGCTGTCCCGTGTGCTGCTGCATGTGATCGAAGCGCCTCTCCCAGTCGAGCTGGATCCGCGCGGGGCCCGGCACGACGGGCGCCGCGAGGTAGTGGCGGATCTTCCCGCCCTCCTTCTGGACGTCGTCGACGTCGATCCCGTTCAAGAGGCCGTGGTCCGGCGGCTGGCCTCCGCCTTCGGGATAGAAAACGGTGTCGTCGAGGACGGCGTAGGGGCGGCCTTCGTCGTCGCCCGTCTCGAGAATCGAAGTCTCGAGCGCCGTCCGATAGGGCTCGCGCTCGTACGCCGGAGGCACGCGGGCGTCCATGCCCGATTCTAGATGCTCCGGCGGTGAAACATCGGAACGGCCCACCGCGTATCGAGTTAGATTGTTCGAAACGAAGGAGACGCCCGCATGACCCTCTTCCGCCCCCTTCCCGCTATTCTCCTCGCCCTCATGGCAACCATGTCGACCACGGCCACGCGCGCGACCGCGCAAACGAAAGAGCCCGCCGGCCCTACGAAACAGCCCGCCGCCGCTTCCCGCGACCTCCTCCCCTTCAAGGCCGCCGAGAAGACGCTCCCGAACGGGCTGAAGGTCATCGTAGTCCAGACCGGGTTCCCGAATATCGTGTCGGTCCAGATCCCCGTGAAGACGGGCTCACGGAACGAAGTCGAGCCCGGCAAGTCCGGGTTCGCCCACCTCTTCGAGCACATGATGTTTCGGGGCACCTCGGCGTATCCGCCCGAGAAATACCAGGACATCGTGACGCGCTCGGGCGCCCGGCAGAACGCCTACACGACCGACGACTACACGAACTACCACACGACGTTCCCGAAGGAAGACCTCGAGACGATCCTGAAGATCGAGGCGGACCGCTTCCAGAACCTGTCGTACCCGGAGTCCGCTTTCAAGACCGAGGCGCGCGCCGTCCTCGGCGAGTACAACAAGAACAGCGCGAACCCGATCTCGAAGCTCTTCGAGGTCCAGAGAGACAGCGCCTTCCGGGTCCACACCTACAAGCACACCACGATGGGCTTCATCAAAGACATCGAGGACATGCCGAACCAGTTCGAGTACTCGAAAACGTTCTTCTCGCGCTGGTACCGGCCCGAATACGCGACGGTCATCGTCGCGGGCGACGTGAATCCCGAGGCGGCGTTCCGCCTCGTCGAAAAGTATTTCGGGGAGTGGAAGCGCGGCACGCATAGCGTGACCGTGCCGGCGGAGCCGCCCGCACAGGGCCCCGTCTATGCGCACGTCCCGTGGTCCAGCGACACGCTGCCGTGGGTCACGGTCGCCTTCCATGGCCCGGCCTTCTCCGAAACGAAGAAGGACCTCCCCGCGATCGACACCCTGTTCGACCTTTCGTTCGGCCCCACGTCCGACCTCTACAAGCGGCTCGTCGAGCAGGAGCAGAAGCTCGACGGCCTCTTCCCGAACGTCGGGATCACCGAGGACCCCGAGCTCGTCACCGTGGCCGCCCGGCTCAAGAAGGGCACCGACCCGGTTTACATCCGCGACGAGATCTTGAAGACGCTCGCAGGGCTGAGGGACGCGCCCGTGGACGGGAAGCTCCTCGAGGAAGCCAAGTCGAACGCGCGCTACAGCCTGGCGCGGACGCTCGACAACACGGAGACGATCGCGTCGACCCTCGCCCGGTTCGTGCGGCTCCGGCGCTCCTATGGCACGCTGAACGCGTACTACCGGCTGGGCGAGACGCTCACGCCGGCCGACCTTCTGGCCGCGGCGCGGACGTACCTCACGGACGCGAACCTCGTCGTGACGACACTTTCCCGGGAGCCGATGCCCGAAGCGATGGCGACAACTCCCGGGCTCGCGCGATTCGAATCAGTCGCGAAAAGCGCCACCGTGGGTCCCGAGCTCGCGATCGTGACGCAGCCTTCTCCCCTGCCGCGCCTCGACGTGAAGCTCCTCTTCACGGCGGGCTCCGCCCACGATCCGAAGGGCAAGGAAGGCCTCGCCGCTCTCACGGCCCGGATGATCGCGCAGGCGGGCTCGAAGGACCGGCGCATCGACGAGATCCGTAAGGCGCTCTTCCCGATGGCCGGCAGCTTCGACGCGCAGGTGGACCGCGAGATGACGACCTTCACGGGCGTCATCCACAAGGACAACTGGGCGGCCTTCTTCGACATGGTCCTGCCCCAGCTCACCGACCCAGGCTTCCGCGAGGAAGATTTCCGGCGCCTCAAGGACGCGCAGATGAACGCGCTCGTCCAGAATCTCCGCAACAGCAACGAGGAGGAGCTCGGCAAGGAGCGTCTGCAGGAGCTCGTCTACCGGGGCACGCCGTACGGGCATCCCGTGCTCGGCACCGTCGCCGGGGTCAACGCGATCACGCTCGACGATGTGAAGAACTTCGCGAAGAAGGCCTACACGCGCGCCGCGCTCACGGTCGGCGTCGCCGGGGACGCGCCGCAAGCGCTTCTTGCGAGACTCAAGGCCGAGGCCGGCAAGCTGGCGGCGGGTCCCGCCCTCGCGAAGCCAGAGGGCGTCAGCGGCCGCAAGACGAACGGCGTCGAGGTCGACATCGTGAAGAAGGAGACCCGCGCCACGGCGATCTCCTTCGGCTTCCCGATCGCCGTCACGCGCGCCCACCCGGATTTCGCGGCGCTCTCCGTCGCGCGGGCCTGGCTCGGCGAGCACCGCTCGTCCAGCTCGCACCTCTACCAGCGCATCCGCGAGGTGCGCGGCATGAACTACGGCGACTACGCGTACATCGAGGCGTTCCCGCGCGGCATGTTCCAGTCCTTCCCGGACGCGGGTCTCGCGCGGCGCGCCCAGATCTTCGAGATCTGGATCCGCCCCGTCGTGCCCCAGAACGCGCACCTCGCGCTCCGCATCGGGATTCGCGAGCTGGACCGCCTCGTGAGCGAAGGGCTCAGCAAGGAAGAGTTCCAGATGACGCGCGACTACCTCATGAAGAACGCGTACCTCCTCACGTCCACGCAGGACCACCAGCTCGGCTACGCGCTGGACCAGAAGTGGTACGGGCTCGGCGACTACGTGGAGACGATGCGCGCGAACCTGTCGAAGCTCACGCGCGCCGACGTGAACGCCGCCGTGAAGCGGCACCTCCAGACGAAGGACCTCACGATCGTGATGATCACGAAGGACGCCGAGGGCCTGAAAGAAAAGCTCGTCAGCGACGCGTTCTCCCCGATCACGTACGACGGCGAGAAGCCGAAGGAGCTGCTCGACGAGGACAAGGTCATCGGCGCGCGGAAGCTCGGCATCAAGGCCGAGGCCGTCACGGTCACGCCCGTCGACGACGTGTTCGCGAAGTAGCGGCGCTATTTGACGGACTCATGGGTATGACCTAGAGTCATACCCATGAGGACCGCCAAGGTCGCCATCTCCCTGGACCGACGGACGCTGACGCGGGTGGACAGGCTCGTGCGGCGGGGGGCATTCCCCAGCCGGAGCCGGCTCGTGCAGGACTCCATCGAGGAGAAGCTTCGCCGGATCGACGGCGTGAGGCTCGCCCGCGAATGCGCGAAGCTGGATCGCCGCCTCGAGCGAGCCCTCGCCGAAGAAGGGCTGGAACCGGTCGCCGAATGGCCGCCCTACTGAGAGGGGACATCGTCTGGGCGGACCTGAACCCGGTCCGTGAAAGCGAGCAGGCCGGCCTCCGCCCCGTCCTCGTTCTGAGCGCCGACGTCTTCAACCGTCATTCCGGGACCGTCGTCGCCGTCGCGATCACCAGTCAGCCGCCCCGAGCCGGATTTCCCCTCACGCTTTTGTTGTCGGATCCAAAGCTCCCGAAGAAATCGTGGGTCAAGATCGGGCAGATCCGGACTCTCTCGACGGAGAGGCTCGGCAAGCGGCTCGCCCGGGCCACTCCGGACGAGCTCGAGCAGGTCCTCGAGGGGCTCCACGAAATCCTCGGCAACTGAGCATGGCTATCGACAACATGTACCGGAGGCGCCGCCTCGGCCCGCCCCTCGCCGTACGGATGGCGCTGTCGGTTCCCCCGTCGGTGATGTTCCCGGTGCTCGGCTTCCTCTACATGGCGTTCCTCGACCACCCGCGCCGGCCCCGGCCGGTCCTGCTCTATCTCTTCGCCCCGCTCACGACGCTCGGCGCCTCGAAGGACATCGGCCTCGCGGCGATGCTCGTCGTCCTCGACATGCTCCTCTGGCTCGCCGCGCTCAATGCGCTCTTCACCGGGATCGGCTGGCTGTTCGAGCGGTCGGAGCCAGAGCCCTGAAGGCTGGCCAGCCGGCGCGGATTGGTCCATATTGTTCGGCAGGGGGGTGAACGTTGGCCTCCGTCGCTGAATCCGCGCACCCGACGACCCACTGGCACGCCGTCCAGGACGGGCGGATCCAGTGCGACGTCTGCCCCCGCGAATGCCGGCTGAAGGAGGGCCAGGAGGGCCACTGCTTCGTCCGGGCCGCGCGCGGCGGCGCGATCGTCCTCACCACGTATGGCCGGAGCAGCGGCTTCTGCGTCGACCCCATCGAGAAGAAGCCCCTGAACCACTTCCTCCCGGGCACGTCGGTCTTCTCCTTCGGGACGGCCGGCTGCAACCTCGCCTGCCGCTTCTGCCAGAACTGGGACATCTCGAAGTCGCGCGATACGGACACGCTCGCCGACGAGGCCTCCCCCGAGCGCATCGCCGGCGCGGCCGCCGAGCTGGGCTGCCGGAGCGTCGCCTTCACCTACAACGACCCCGTGGTCTTCATGGAATACGCGATCGACGTCGCCCGCGCCTGCCGCGCGCGGAACGTGAAGACGGTCGCCGTCACGGCCGGCTATGTCTCGCCCAAGCCGCGCGAAGAGCTCTTTGCCGAGATGGACGCGGCGAACGTGGACCTCAAGGCGTTCACGGAGGACTTCTACCTGAAGACGTGCGGCGCGCACCTTCAGCCCGTGCTCGAGACGCTCGAGTACCTCGTGAAGGAGACGAAGGTCTGGGTCGAGATCACGACGCTCCTGATCCCGGGCCTGAACGACTCCGACGCCGAGCTCGACGCCATGACGCGCTGGATCAAGGACCGTCTCGGACCGGATGTGCCGCTTCACTTCACCGCCTACCATCCCGACTGGAAGATGCGCGACCGGCCCGGTACGTCTGCCGCCACGCTCCGGCGGGCGCGCGGGATCGCGCACGCGAACGGCCTGCGCTGGGTCTACACCGGAAACGTTTACGACCCCGAGGGACAGAGCACGCTCTGCTACACCTGCGGGGCGACGCTCGTCGGCCGGGACGGCTACGAGATCGTCGACTGGGGGCTCACCGTGGACGGGCGGTGCCGGGCGTGCGGCGCCCGCTGCCCCGGAGTCTTCGACGAAGTTCCGGGAACGTGGGGCGCGCGACGGGTCCCCGTCCACCTGGCCGCGTCATGAAGTCGATCCGTGTCCGACCGCCTGCCGTCGCGGGGATGTTCTATCCGGCCTCACCGCCCGCGCTCGCGCGGCACATCGACGGACTCCTCGCCGCCGCGAAGGGTCCGCTCGCCGGCCCGTTGCCCGCGGCCCTCGTCGTCCCGCACGCGGGCACGATCTACTCGGGCCCCGTCGCGGCAACGGCATACGAGCGCCTCCGACCGCACGCGGAGTCCATCGCGCGCGTCGTCGCGTTCGGTCCCGTCCATCATGTCCCCGTGCGCGGCGCCGTCGTTCCCGCAGCCGACTCGTGGGCGACGCCGCTCGGCGAGGTGCCGATCGACGCGGCGCTGCGCACCCGCGCGGTCGCGCGCGGCGCCGTCGTGGACGACCAGCCGCACGCCCCCGAGCACGCCCTCGAGGTCCAGCTCCCGTTCCTGCAACGCGTCCTCGGCGATCGGTTCACGTTCCTTCCGGTCGCCGTGTCGGACCTCTCCGCTTCTCTGGCGGCCGACCTCATCGGGGAGTTCCTCGGCGAGGCGGGCACGCTCGTCCTCGTGAGCACGGACCTGAGCCATTACCACGACCTCGCCACGGCGCGCCGCCTCGACCGGCGCACGGCGAACGCGATCCTCGCGCGCGAACCCGAGTCACTGTCGGGCGACGACGCCTGCGGCTTCTATCCACTCAGGGGCCTGATAGAGCTGGCCCGGAGGAAGGACCTCCCCTTCGAGCTTCTCGACCTGCGCACCTCGGGCGACACCGCCGGGGACCCGGAAAGCGTCGTGGGATACGGGGCATTCGCGGTCTAGGCAGATTTCTTATCGGCCTTGACTGATTTGGTCCTATTTCATATCGTACCGTTTCGGTTCTGTATCAGGACCGTGGAGTCAAGCAATGTTCCGGATGACGAAACTGACCGACTACGGAATCGTGCTGCTGACGCACTTCGCGGCGCATGACGACCAGGTGGCGCACACGGCGCGCGAGCTGGCGCTCGAAACGCGGCTCCCGCTCCCCACCGTGGGCAAGCTCCTGAAGCAGCTTTCCCGCGGCGGGCTTCTCGCCTCGCAGCGCGGAACGAAGGGCGGCTACATCCTTTCGCGGCCACCGCGGGAGATCACGATCTCCGCGATCATCGCGACGCTCGAGGGCCCGGTCGCCATCACCGAGTGCAATACGGGAGAGAGCCACAACCGCTGCGAGCACGAGAGCTTCTGCTCGGTGCGCCCGAACTGGCAGATCATCAACGACACGATCCGGGGCGCCCTCGAGGGCCTGACGCTCGCGGACATGACCCGTCCGCTCGCGCCGCGAGCCCGGCCACCGGCGCTCTCTTCCGCGCTTCCGGTGCACGCACCCGAAGGAAGGAGCGCGCTGTGAGCGACGCCGTCCTCGACACCCTCACACAGCAGGAATACCAGCACGGCTTCGTCACCGACATCGACACCGACAGCATCCCGGCTGGTCTCTCCGAAGACGTCGTGCGCCTCATCTCCGGCAAGAAGGGCGAGCCCGAGTGGCTGCTCGAATGGCGGCTGAAGGCGTACCGCCACTGGCTCACCATGACCGAGCCGAATTGGGCACGCGTGACGTACCCCGCCATCGATTACCAGAAGATCGTGTATTACGCCGCCCCGAAGTCCGCGAAGGACGGCGCCCCGAAGAGCCTCGCCGACGTCGACCCCGAGCTCATCGCCATGTACGAGAAGCTCGGCGTGCCGCTGAAAGAACGGGAGATTCTCGCCGGGGTCGCCGTGGACGCCGTCATCGACAGCGTGTCGGTGGCGACGACCTTCAAGGACAAGCTCGCGTCCCTCGGCATCATCTTCTGTTCCTTCTCCGAGGCCGTGCGCGAGCACCCCGACCTCGTGAAGAAGTACCTCGGCAGCGTCGTGCCGTCGAGCGACAACTTCTTCGCGGCGCTGAACTCGGCTGTCTTCTCGGACGGGTCGTTCTGCTTCATTCCGAAGGGCGTGCGCTGCCCGATGGAGCTGTCCACGTACTTTCGAATCAACCAGGCCGACACGGGCCAGTTCGAGCGGACGCTCATCGTGGCCGAGGAGCGCGCGGTCGTCTCGTACCTCGAGGGCTGCACCGCCCCAAAGCGCGACACGAACCAGCTCCACGCGGCGGTCGTAGAGCTCGTCGCGCTGGACGATGCGCAGATCAAGTACTCGACCGTCCAGAACTGGTATCCGGGCGACAGGAATGGGAAGGGCGGCATCTACAACTTCGTGACGAAGCGCGGCAAGTGCGCCGGAAAGAACTCGCGCATCTCGTGGACGCAGGTCGAGACGGGCTCGGCCATCACGTGGAAGTACCCGAGCTGCATCCTCCTGGGCGACGGCTCGGTCGGCGAGTTCTATTCCGTGGCGCTCGCGAACAACTACCAGCAGGCCGACACCGGCACGAAGATGATCCACATCGGGAAGAACACCCGGTCCACGATCGTGTCCAAGGGCATCTCCGCGGGGCACGGGCAGAACACGTACCGCGGCGCCGTCACGATCATGAAGAACGCCGAGGGCGCGCGGAACTACTCGCAGTGCGATTCGCTCCTCATCGGCGACCAGTGCGGCGCGCACACGTTCCCCTACATCGAGGTCAAGAACAGCTCGGCCACGCTCGAGCACGAGGCGTCCACGTCGAAGATCGGCGAGGACCAGCTCTTCTACTGCCGCCAGCGCGGCCTCTCGGCGGAGGACGCCGTTTCGCTCATCGTCAACGGATTCGCCAAGCGCGTCCTCAAGGAGCTCCCCATGGAGTTCGCGGTCGAGGCCCAGAAACTGCTCGGCGTGTCACTCGAAGGATCAGTCGGATGAATCTTCTCGAAATCACGAATCTTCACGCCGCCATCGAGGAGGACGGGACCGAGATCCTCAAGGGGATCGACCTCGTCATTCGCCCGGGCGAAGTGCATGCGCTCATGGGTCCGAACGGCTCGGGCAAGAGCACGCTCGCCCACGTTCTGTCGGGGCGGCCCGGCTACACGGTGACGCAGGGCGGCGCGCTTTTCCAGGGGAAGGATCTCCTCGCGATGCCGGCCGAGATCCGCGCGCGCGAAGGCGTCTTCCTCGCGTTTCAATATCCGGTGGAGATCCCCGGAGTCTCGAACACGTATTTCCTCCGAACCGCGGTGAACACCGTGCGGAAGCACCGCGGTCAGCCGGAGCTCGACGCGATCGACTTCCTCGCGCTCCTCGACGAGAAGGCGAAGCTCGTGGAGATGGAAGAGTCCCTCCTCAACCGCTCCGTCAACGAGGGCTTCTCGGGCGGCGAGAAGAAGCGCAACGAGGTCCTCCAGATGGCGATCCTCGACCCGAAGCTCGCGATTCTCGACGAGACCGACTCGGGCCTCGACATCGACGCGCTCAGGATCGCGGCCGCGGGCGTGAACGCCCTCCGTGACGGAGCGCGCGGGATGCTCGTCATCACGCACTACCAGCGGCTCCTCGATTACATCGTCCCGGACTTCGTGCACGTTCTCGCAGACGGGAAGATCGTGAAATCCGGCGACAAGAACCTCGCGAAGGAGCTGGAGGCGAAGGGCTACTCCTGGATCGAGAAGGAGGCCGGACAGGCGGCATCCGCCGCCGCGGGAGCCGGCGGGCGATGACGCGGCTCGCGCGGGCCACGGCCATTCACGAGGGGATCGCCGCGCTCGTGGAGCGCGCGACCGAGCTCGCAGAGCGGAGGCCGAGCCCGCCGTGGCTCCAGAAACTGCGGTCGAGCGGCGTCGCCGCGTTCGAAAAGCTCGGTTTCCCTTCGACGAACGACGAGGAATGGCGCTTCACGAACCTGGCGCCCCTGGCCCGGATCGGATTCGCACTTTCCCCCGACGAGGTCTCCCTCGCCGAGCGGACCGCGGCTCTCGAATTGGAAGCGCGCCTCGGGCCGCTGGGACTCTCGTCGCCGCAGCCCCGGATCGTGTTCGTGAACGGGCGTCTTCTCAGGCGATCTCCGGGCGGTCTCACCGCCGCAATTCTCTTCGAGTGTATGAAGAACGTTCTGGCGACATCGCCGGAGCGCGTCGAGCGCGCTCTCGTTGCGGGGGCCGCCGAAAGGGACCCTTCGAAGCAATTTTTCGGATCTCTCGGCGACGCCTTTCTCGACGAGGGAGTCGTCCTTCATGTTCCGGTCGGCGTGCATCTCGCCGAGCCTCTTTTCATCCTCCACGTTTCCACGTCTCCGGGCTCCACGGTGCCGCCCCGCATGGTGCACACGAGAAATCTCTTCACCTTCGAGGAGAATTCCTCCGCGACGGTGGTCGAGGCCTATCTCGGAGCGAACGGCCCGTCCTTCACGAATGCCAGGACGGACGTCACGCTCGCGAAGGGCGCCCGGCTGCATCACGTCAAGCTCCAGCTCGAAGGCCCCGAGACAATCCACGTCGGGCAGCTCGCGGTCGCTCATGCGGCCGGCGCGCACGCCGCGTCCCACGTCTTCTCCTTCGGCGGAAGGCTCGTCCGAAACGAGATCACGATGACCCTCCGGGGTGAAGACGCGGGCACCGAGCTCAACGGCCTCTTCTGCGCGGCATCGGGGCAGCACGTGGACTGCCACACGCTCATCGACCACGCCCTGCCCCGCGCCTCGAGCGTCGAGCTGTACAAGGGCGTCCTCGATGGCACCGGCCGCGGCGTCTTCGACGGCAAGATCCTCGTGCGCGCCGGCGCCATCCGGACGGACGCGCGCCAGACGAACCGCAACCTCGTCCTCTCCGACAGCGCGCTCGTCGACAGCAAGCCTCAGCTCGAGATCCACAACAACGACGTCCGCTGCACGCACGGCTCGACGACGGGGCGCCTCGATGCCGATGCCGTGTTCTACCTGCGCTCGCGCGGCCTCTCGCCAGAGGCGGCACGGGCGCTCCTCACGTACGCATTCGGCAGCGAGCTGATCGAGAAAGTGCCGTCCGCCGACGTGCGGGCCTTCCTCGAAAGCCATCTGCGCGCCTGGCTGCCCGCGAACCTCGCAGCCCCGGAGACCCGATGAGCGCGGTGACGAAAACCACGAAGACGTCCCCCGGAATTCCAGAGGCTCGCGCCCGCGCCTACGACGTCGAGAGCCTCCGCGCCCAGTTCCCGATCCTCTCGCGAACGGTCCACGGCAAGCCGCTCGTGTATCTCGACAACGCGAATACCACACAGAAGCCGCGCGTCGTCATCGACGCGGACCGCCGCTACTACGAGGAAGAGAACGCGAACATCCACCGCGGCACGCACTGGCTCTCCGAAAAGGCCACCGAGGCCTACGAGGGCGGCCGGGCGAAGGTCGCCCGCTTCCTGGGGGCCGCGTCGCCGAAGGAGATCGTCTTCACGCGCGGCACGACGGAGGCGATCAATCTCGTCGCATCGAGCTTTTCGCAGGCATTCCTCAAGGCCGGCGACGAGATCCTCATCACGGGCCTCGAACACCACTCGAACATCGTTCCCTGGCAGCTCGCCTGTGAGCGGACGGGCGCGAGGCTCGTCGTCGTGCCAATCACCGACGACGGCGAAGTCCCGGTGGACGAATTCGAGAAACGCCTGACGCCGCGGACGAAGCTCGCGGCCGTGTCGCACGTCTCGAACGCGCTCGGGACGATCAACCCGGTCAAGCAGTTCATCGCGCTCGCGCACGCGCGGAACGTGCCTGTCCTCGTGGATGGCGCGCAGGCGGCCCCGCATCTGCCGATCGACGTGACGGACCTCGGCTGCGATTTCTACGCCGTCTCGGCGCACAAGATGTACGGCCCAACGGGCATCGGCGCGCTCTACGGCCGGGAGGAATGGCTCGAGAAACTGCCGCCGTACCAGGGCGGTGGCGACATGATCGCGTCGGTCACGTTCGAGAAGACCACGTACAACGTCCTCCCGTGGAAATTCGAGGCGGGCACCGCGAACATCGCGGGCGGGATCGGCTTCGGTGTGGCGGTCGATTGGCTGTCCGGCGTGGGCCTCCCGGCCGTCGCCGAGCACGAGCACGAACTTCTCGTGGATGCCACCGGGAAGCTCTCGGTCATTCCGGGCCTCACGATCGTGGGTCGCGCGAAAGAGAAGGCGGCCGTGATCTCGTTCGTTCTCGAAAACGTGCATCCGCACGACATCGGCACGATCCTCGACCGCGAAGGGATCGCGATCCGCACGGGCCAGCACTGCGCGCAGCCGGTCATGGACCGCTTCGGCATTCCGGCGACGGCCCGCGCGTCTTTCGGGCTCTACAACACGCGCGAAGAGGTCGATGCGCTTGTGGCCGGTCTCTCGAAGGTTTCGGAGATGTTTGGATGACCGAGCTTCGCGACCTCTACCAGGAGGTCATCCTCGATCACAACAAGTCCCCGCACAACTACCGGGAGATGGCGGACGCGTCGCGCATCGCGCTCGGGCACAACCCGCTCTGCGGCGACAAGATGAAGCTCTACGTGAGGATCGAGGGCGACCGAATCGCCGACGTGGCGTTCCAGGGCTCGGGCTGCGCGATCTCCAAAGCCTCCGCCTCGATCATGACGGACGCCATCAAGGGGAAGACGCTCGCCGAGGCCGAAACGCTGTACGGAAAGTTCCACGACCTCGTCACAGGGCCGCCGGACGTCAAGGCCGACGGCGCCGGCCTCGGCAAGCTCGCTGTCTTCTCGGGCGTGCGCGAGTTTCCCGCCCGCGTCAAGTGCGCCACGCTCGCGTGGCACACGCTCGAGATGGCGCTCAAGGGCGCAAACGAAGTCGCGAAGACAGAGTGAATGGAAATGGCCGAAGAGAAGATTTTCTTAGAAGGTAATCCTCTCGAGCAGAAGGTCATCGACGAAGCGCTGAAGAAGTGCTTCGACCCCGAGATCCCGGTCAACATCTGGGAGCTGGGGCTGATCTACTCGGTGAAGGTCTCCCCAGAAGGCGCCGCCGACGTGAAGATGACGCTGACGGCGCCCGCGTGCCCCGTGGCGGGATCCCTCCCGGGCGAAGTCGAGACGAAGATCAAGGCCCTCCCGGGCATCACGGACGCGAAGGTCGAGCTCGTCTGGGACCCGCCCTGGACCGTCGGGATGATGTCGCGCGTCGCGAAAGTGATGCTCGGGATGTAGTGGTCATGCTCGGGATGTGAGCCGCGGATCCTCGGTGGCGTGGCGCTGCGAGAGGAGCCAGCCGAGGCCGAACGTGATCGAGGAGCCGAGGAGCGAGTACCAGGGCCACGCGATCATCCTGCCGAGCGCGAAGGGCACCCAGCCCTTCGACCCGAGCCACAGGAACAGCATGAAGGTCGCCGAGGCGCCGATCGCGACGAGCGCGTCCGCTTGACGCGCCTTCCGCGCCCAGAGCGCGAGGAGGAACGCGCCGAGGAGGCCGCCCGCCGTCACGCTGGCCAATCCGAGGGCCACTTGCACGGCCGGGACGCTCTGCGGAAGCCGCGAAAACCCGACGGCGAGGCCGGCAAGCACGATCGTCCAGAAGAGCGTGAGGACTTTGCCCAGCACGAGTCCACGCTTCCCTTCCACGTGTTTTTTGCCCATCAAAGGAGCGACGATGTCGAGCGCCAGCGCCGAGGCGAGCGAGTTGAGCGCGGACGACTCCGAGCACATCGCCGCCGAGAAGATGCCCGCGATGAGGTAGGCCGAGACGAGCGGCGGCAGGTGCCCCACGATGAACGACGGGAAAATCTGGTCGCTCGTCGCGAACCCGCCCGGGCCGATCGCACGTCCGCCGTAGAACGCGAAGAGCCCGACTCCGACCGAGAGGAACAGGCAAAACTGCAGGATGACGAGGACGCCGCTTCCCACGAGAGCCTTCCGGGCGTCGCGCAGCCCGCGGCACGCGAGGAGGCGCTGGACGATGAGCTGATCGGCCCCGTGGCTCGCCATCGCGAGCACCGCGCCCCCGATGACACCCGCCCAGAACGTGTACGGCTGCGAGAGATCCATCGAAAAGTCGAACAGCCGAACCGGGCGCCCGAGCTCCGCGCACTTTCTAAGAATCCCCCCGAATCCCCCGTCGAACGAGTGGACCAACACCCAGAGAGCCATCGTCGCTCCCGACAGATACACGACGACTTGAATGAGGTCGATCCAGATGACGGCCTTGATGCCGCCGACATACGTGTAGAGCGCCGTCGCGGCCGCCAGCAGCAGGATCGCGATCCACACGGAGACGCCGAGGATCAGGGCGATCGGGATCGCGGGCACGGCGAGGCGCACGCTCGCGGCCATGACGCGCGTGACCATGAAGATGAGCGACGTGAAGCGCCGCGCGCCGACGCCGAAGCGCCGCTCGAGGAGGGCATAGGCCGTCGTGATCTCGCCCTGGAAATACCCGGGCAGGAGCAGCGCCGAGACCGCGATACGGCCGACGAGGTACCCGAACGCGAGCTGCAGGAACGTGAAGCCCGTGCGATAGGCGTCGCCGGGAACCGAAAGGAACGTCAGGGCCGAGGTCTCCGTCGCGACGATGGACGCCATGACGGCCCACCAGGGCATCGCATGGCCGCCCAGGAAGTAGTCCTTCGCGTCCTTCTGGCCTTTCCCGAGCCAGGCGCCGAGGACGTTTATCGCCGCGAGGTAGACCGCGATCGCGATGAGCGTTGGCAGCCCGAGGGAAATCCCTTCCATGTGGGCGGGATGATCACACAGGGGCCTCGCTTGTTCTCTTCTTCGCTTAAGCTCGCGGCGTGGCCTTGGCAGTCGAACGCAACCGGCTCCTTCAGGAGCTCGCGGCGTTCTGCGAGGCTCACCCCGTGGACGAGAAGGTTCTCCTAGTCCCCTCGTTCCAGACCGGCATGCAGGTCCTCGACGCCCTCGCACGCTCGGGCTGCGCGCATCTGAACCTGAGGCCCGCGACCGTCTTCTCGCTCGCGCAACGCGTCGCGGGGCCGGCTCTCGCGGCCGAGGGGTACTCCACGCTCTCGCGCGCCCAGCTCCTCGCCCTCGTCGAGGACGCCTGCGACGACGCCCTCGAACCCGATTCGTATTTCGGCGCGCTGCGCGAGCGGCCGGGCCTCCACCGCGCGCTCCAGGCGACGCTGAACGAGATCCGGCGCGCGGGTCTCACACCGGAGCAGCTCCCTCCCGACGCGTTCGAGGACCCGCGCAAGGCCCGCGAGATGAAGGCCGTCGGTCGCGCCTACCGCGACGCCCTGAAGAACGGCAAGTACGCCGACCCCCTCGACGTCCTCGCGCGGGCCACGAAAATGCTCGGCGAAGACGCCTCCCGGAGGCTCGGCGCGGGCGTACACGTCCTGAGGCCCGAAGGGCTCGACCTTTCCGGGTCCGAGACCGCGTTTCTCGAAGCCCTCCTCCCCCGCCCTCCTTTCCCGCTCGCCATCGATGACCCGAAGGGCTTCGTCCCGACGCCCGAGCGTGTTCTCCTCGCCTGCGCGTCCGGCGAGGAGAACGAGGTGCGCGCCGTCTTCCGCCGAGTCGTGGACGAGAAGATCTCCCTCGACGACGTCGAGATCGCGATCACGGACGACGCCGCCTACCGTCCGCTCATCTACGAGCTCGCCCAGCAGGTCGGTTTCCCGTGCACTTTCGCGGACGGGATACCCGCGACGTTCTCACGCCCGGCGCAGGGCGCGCTCGACTTCCTCGACTGGATCGCGGGTGGCTACGAGGACCGCGCCCTTGCGCGGCTCTTCGGCGCCGGGCGCGCGGACCTCGCCGCGGCGCACCCGCGCGGCGGACTCGTGGGCCCGATCCGGGCCGCGCGCGCCTTCCGAAGGGCCGGGATCGTCCGCGGTCGGGAACGCACGCGCGCCCGCCTTGCCCTCGCCCGCGCGCGGCAGGAGCGAAAGGGGGTGGCCGAGGGCCTCGAGCCCGAGGCGATCGCCGAGCGGCTCGTCGCACTGGACGCGGTCACGTCTTGGGTCGACCGGCTCCTAGCGATCGCGCCGGTCCCCGACCCCGAGGGGCGCGTCGACCTCGCCGCGCTCGCGCGGGCCGGCCTCGCACTCACGGAGCTCCTCGAGGTCGCGAGCCGCCTCGACGGGATCGCGCGAGAGGGACTTACGCGGCTCTTCGGCGAGTTTGCAGCGCTCCGGCCGCGCAAGCTCCCGCTCGCCGCCGCCGCCGCACGCCTGCGCGAGGCGGTGGAATCGCTCTCGGTCGCGTCCTCCACGCCGGTTGCCGGCCACGCGCACGTCGCGAAGATCGCGGCGGCGGGCTGGAGCGGCCGCGGCCACACGTTCGTCCTCGGCCTCGACGAGGCACGCTTCCCCGGCGGCGGCGCGCAGGACCCGGTCCTCCTCGATCACGAGCGCGACGCCGTGAACCGCCGGGTCGCGTCCGCGCACCTGCCCCTGCGCCGCAGCCGGATTCCGGAAGAGAGCCGGCACGCGTTCGACGCGCTCCTCGCGCGCCTCAGGGGCCGGGTCGTCCTCTCGTATTCGAACCGAGACTTCCTGCAGGATGCCGAACTGTTTCCCTCCTCGGCGGTGCTCGGCGTGTTCCGGAAGCTCGAGGGCGCTCCGCAGGCGAGCTTCCGCGACCTCAATGCCCGCGAGACCGCCCCGGCCGCCTTCCGGCCCCTGGGAGAGCCCCTCGACGACGTCGAGTGGTGGCTCGCGGCGCTCCACGCGCCCGAGACCGACCCGGAACGCGCCGCGCGCGAGGTCGAGAAGGCATACCCGTGGATCGCGGACGGGCGCGAGGCCGAGGACGCGCGCCGCTCGTCGGTGTTCACGAAGTGGGACGGGCGGCTCACCGTCGAGCCCGGCGAGCTCGACCCGCGCGTCACGCGCGAGCCGACGTCCGCCTCGCGCCTCCAGCTCCTCGCGAAGAGCCCGCGGGCGTACTTCCTGAAATACGTGCTGGGGCTCTCGGAGCCGGACGAGGAGCGGCCCGTCGACGCGTGGCTCGACCCCCTCGAATACGGCCGTCTCTTCCACGATACGGCGTTCGACTTCTTTTCGGAGCGCAGGGACCCCGACGAGGCGTTCGAGATCGCGCGCGAGACCGCCCACCTGCAGAAGGTTGCCGAGCGCAACCTCGCCAGGATGCGTGGCGAGATCCCGCCGCCGAGCGAGGTCGCGTTCCGGACGCAGCGCGACGCGTTCCTCGCCGACCTCGCGGTGTTCATCAAGGCGGAGGCGAAGAATGCGGCGACCTCGACCCCCCGCTTCTTCGAGGTCCCGTTCGGCCGGTCCCGCGGGAGCGCGGGCAAGGATCTCGCCTCCGCAGAGCCGCTCGAAGTCCCGATGGACGGCGCGACCTTCCTCCTCGAGGGCAAGATCGACCGGATCGACGCCGAGGGACCGGGCGCGTGGGCCGTCTGGGACTACAAGACCGGCAGCGAGCGACAGTTCAAGGAATCCATGCCGCTGAACCGCGGCCGCCAGATCCAGCACGCGCTTTACGCGCGCGCCGCGGAAATCCTCCTCCGGCGCTCCGAGTTCACGGTCGCATCCCTCAGGTCCGGTTACTACTTCCCGACGCGCAAGGGTGGGGCGCGTCGCGTCGTGCCCGAGGTGTCCGACGCGGACGTGGACGCGACGCTCGAGAACCTCTTCGACCTCCTCGCTGCCGGCGCGTTCCCACACTCGACCGAGAAGCGCGACTGCGAGTATTGCGATTTTCGCATGGCCTGCGGCGACCCCGACGCCGCCGCGCGCCGGTCGAAGGCAAAGTGCGAGGCCGGAGATCCGCTCCTCGCCGCGCTGCGCGCGCTGGGGAGCCGCGGTGTCTGAGCGGCTCCTGAGACCCGGTCCGCTCCCGGACGCCGCCGCGCGCGCGCGCATCGAGACGGAGCTCGACCGGAATTTCCTCGTCGAGGCGGGCGCCGGTTCCGGCAAGACGACGAGCCTCGTCGCGCGGATGATCGCGCTCCTCGCGGCGGGTGCCGCGAAGCCCGACACCCTCGTCGCGGTGACCTTCACGCGCAAGGCCGCCTCGCAGCTCCGGCAGAAGTTCCAGGAGAAGCTCGAGGAGCGGCTCCGGTCCGTGACGGACGGGGCCGTGAAGGAGCGCCTCGACCGGGCGCAGAAGGGGCTCGACCTCGTCCGTGTCGGGACGATCCATTCCTTCTGTGCCTCGCTCCTGCGCGAACGGCCCGTCGAGGCGGGGATCGACCTCGGTCTGTCGGACGTCAAGCTCCAGGAGGCGGCGCTCTTCCAACCGCAGGCGTGGCGAGAGTGGATCGCCGAGTGCTCCGAAAGAGACGACCCCCGCCTTGCGGCCCTCGAGGAGACCGGCGTCAAGCCCCAGGACCTCGGCGACGCGTTCGAGATGCTCACCGAGTACCCCGACGTCGTCCCGGTCGTGAAGAAGCCTCCCCCGCCGAAGCCCTCGCTCGACACCGCGCGCAAGCGGACGGCGGAGCTGCTGGCCGAGGCCGAAGCGCTTCGGCCGGACCGGCCCCTCCAGGGCAAGAACGCCGACGACCTCCAGAGCGCTCTCGTGCGCGTGAAGCGTCTGGTCGACCAGCCCGACGCCGAGACGGACGACGGCTTCGTGCGCCTCCTCGAGGAGTTCGAGCCCGACAAGCTCCTGGAGATCAAGGTCACGCAGTGGGAGGGCGGGAAACCAGCCGCCCAGTCTTTTCTCGCGCGATTCGAGGCCTACCGCCAAGACACCGTCCTGAAGGCGCTCACGGCGTGGCGCGAGTGGGTCCACCCGCGCGCCATGGACTTCCTCCTCCCCGCGCTCGAGCGCCTGCGCACGCGCCGCCGCGAGGAGGGCTTCCTCACGTACGAGGACCTCCTCCTGATCTCCCGCGACCTCCTGCGCGACCAACCCGCGGTGCGCCGCTACTTCCGCAGCCGCGTCTCGCACCTTCTCGTGGACGAGTTCCAGGACACGGACCCGCTCCAGGCCGAGATCATGCTGTTCCTCACCGCCGACGACGACAGGCAGCGGAACGCGTGGAAGCTCCGGCCGAAGCCCGGCTCCCTCTTCGTCGTCGGCGATCCGAAGCAGTCCATCTACCGCTTCCGCCGGGCCGACATCGAGACGTACGAGACGTTCCGCGAGATCGTAAGGGCCTCCGGCGGCGACGTCCTCCCGCTCACCTCGAGCTTCCGGTCCGTCGAGGCGGCCGCGAAGCCCGTAAACGACGCTTTCGTGACGATCTTTCCGAAGGAGCCGACGACGCTCCAGGCGGCCTTCGCGCCGATCGAGGCGCGCTGCGCCGAGAAGGGGCCGACGTGCGGCGCCTTCCGGCTCGCCTCGGGGGGCGACGGAAACTTCCGCGAGAAGAGCGTCCGCTCGCAGAACGCCGCCAACGTCGCGGCCTTCGTCCGGCAGGCGCTCGCGGGCGGCTGGAAGATCCCGGCGGGTGAGGGCGGCGCGCCCGTGACGCCGCGCGCGTCGGACATCCTCGTCCTGACCGTGGGCCGCGACGCGCTCGCCGAGTACGCGCAGGCGCTCGAGAGCGCGGGCGTCCCCGTCGAGGTCACGGGGAGCAAGGCCTTCGCGATCACGAAAGGGCTCCTCGCCCTCCAACCGCTCCTCTCGGCCGTGAACGACCCCGACGACGAGGTTGCCGTCGTCGCCTTCCTCTCGGGCCCGCTCTGCGGCGTCGACGACGACGCCCTCTACCGCCACCGTAAGGCCGGCCGCCGCTTCGCGTTCATGTCCGAGCCCGAGCTCGGCGCCGACCCGCGCATCGCGCGGGGCTTCGCGCTCCTTCGGCAGGCCCGGGACGACAGCCGCGCGTATCCGCCCGCGGCCGCCCTCGTGAAGATCGTCGAGCGCCTGGGCCTCGCGGCCGCGATCTCGGCGGAAGACGGCGGACGAACCGCGACCGGCAACCTCCTCAAGGTCCTCGCGTGGGCCCGCCGCCTCTCCGCCGACGGCCACTCCTTCGCGGACGTCGCGCGGCGGCTCGTCGAGAAGGCGCCCGAGCTCGAGGAAATGAGCGTCGACGCCGCAAGGTCGAACGCCGTCCGCCTCATGAACATCCACAAAGCGAAGGGTCTCGAGGCCCCGATCGTCGTGCTCGCCGAGCCCGTGGACCGCGCCGCCCACGATCCCGACGCGCATATCGAGCGCACGGGCGACGAGCCCCGGGGATGGTTCCCCGTCTTGCAGCCGCTGGGCGAGCGAGGCGTCCGCGTGCTCGCGCTGCCGCCCGACTGGCAGGAGAAGAGCCGCGTGGAGCGGGAATTCCTCGACGCCGAGCAGCAGCGTCTCTTTTACGTCGGCGCGACCCGCGCGATGTTCACGCTCGTCGCGAGCGTCCATACGAAGACGACGCAGAAGAACGGGTCCCAGCTCACGGGCCTCTGGGCCCCGCTCGACCCGTTCCTCGCCCCGCTCGCGGTCCGGCCCGCGCCCGTCTCGCCGCCGGACGCCCGGAAGCTCCCCCCGTTCGCCGACCAACTCCCAAGCGTGAGGAAGCGGATCGCGGCCGCGCGAGAGAGGGCCGCGGCGCCGACGTACGGCGTCGTCTCCGTGACGGCCCTCGCGAGGAAGGAGGGGCCGCGGGCCCCATCGTCGGCCGAGGAGGCGCGGGGCGCCGCGTGGGGCCGCGTCCTCCACCAGCTCCTCGAAGCCGAGATGCGGACACCCGGCTTCGACCTCGAGCCCCTCGCGCAGAACCTCATGCGCGAGGAGGAAGTCGCACCGGAGCTCCTCGGCGAGGTCCTGCGCGTCGCGACTTCGGTTACGTCGTCGGACCTCTGGGGGCGCGCGCGAAAGGCGAAACGCCGCTTCGTCGAGGCCCCGTTCGCGATGCTCGTGCCGTCGAAGGAGCTCGGGATCACGGATGGACCCTCCGAGACGCTCCTCAAAGGCGCGATCGACCTCGTCTTCGAAGAAGACGGCGTGTGGCACATCGTGGACTGGAAGTCCGACGTCGTCGGCGGCAATCTGACGTCCCTCATCGCGCACTACGCGCCGCAAGTTAAGCACTACCGCCGGGCGTGGGAGGCGTTCACGAAGCAGACGGCGAAGGCCGGGCTCTACTTCATGGACAACGGGCAACTTCACTGGCTGGAAAACGAGAATTCTTTGAAGGGTAAGAGGGAAGACGCTCCGGCGGCACCGAGCGACACGTCGGCGCCCCGGCAGGGCTCGTTGTTCGACGAATGAGAAACGCCTCGCTTCTCGTGGTGCTCCTCGCGTCCGGCTGCACGACCTCAGTCTGGGAGCGCACCGAAAAGGTGTCGTCGGACGGCACCGAAGCCCGACTCTACATCCCGAAGCTCTACGCCCCGCTGCGCCCGGGTTCGATCTACCCGGACCGGAAGGTCGCGGTCCTGGCGAAGGGCCGGCCCGCGCTCGTCGTCATCTGTCCGGAGAAGGGCGACTGCCGCAAGGACGAGATCCTCGAGCAGGCCGCCCAGCGCGGGATGGTCGTCCTCGTCCTGACGCGGCCTCCTTCCGCGCCGCCGAAGGACGATTTGCTTCGGACCCGAGCGGAGGCCAGCCCGAAGCTGGTGGGCTGGCTGCTCGTGGAACCCACCGGGGAATTTCTTAGAAGGTGGATGAATGCCGGACCAATTGGCGCCGCCGCGGCAGTCATCGGGCGGCCGCGCGCCTTCGCGGCGGCCTTCCCCTCTTCCCCTTCTAAGAAGATCCCGGTTCTTCTCGCGACCCTGCACTCCGACGACCCGCTCGCGATTCCGGAAGGCGCGATCCTGAAGCTCTATGCCGCCCGCCCTTCGGGCGGGCTCCCGCGCGAGGCGTTCCGCGACGCGGTCGAGTGGCTCGCGGGCGAGCTCAACGCGCACTGAGACTTGCTCTCAGGACTAGAATCCTGGCCCATGCACACCCGGAACGAAGGCGCGGTGCGCGCCAAGGGCGTCCTTCACGCGTGGCAGAGGCGGCTCTACACGATCCTGCTCGTGCCGCTCGGCCTCATGGCGGCGAACTCGATCTACCTCGTCGCCTTCACGAAGTACTCCTCGTTCTTCATGGCGATGCTGCTCATGCACCTCGTGCTGGGCCTCCTGATCGCCATCCCGTTCCTCGTGTTCGCCTTCACGCACGGGGCGCGGATGCTCGCGAACATCCGCAACCGGAACGCGAAGATCGCGGGCATCACGATCGTCGCGCTCGCGCTGACGTGCATCGGCACGGGCGTCACCATGGCCCTCACAGGTGCGACGCTCACGCACCGCCCGGTCTACCTCGCGCACGTGTTCGCGATCCCGGTCGCGCTCGTCGCGTTCATCCTCCACAGGCGCGCGGCCGTCCACAAGCTGCACCTCACGCGGCTCTTCCAGTGGGGTGGCGCCGTCGCCGCATTGCTCGTCATGATGGCCGGCCTCCACAAGATGGAGAAGCCGCCGCAGCGCATCGTGAACCGCGCGGGCGACACGCAGTTCTTCCTGTCCTCGGCCGAGACGTTCGATCAGGGCCTCCTCGACGGCAGGAAGCTCGCCGCGAACCAGTACTGCCAGGAGTGCCACCCCGACTCCTTCAAGCGCTGGGAGAAGTCCGCCCACCGCTTCTCGTCCTTCAACAACCCGTTCTACCGCCGCGCCGTCGAGCTGACGGCCGACCGCGTGGGCCGCGAGAAGACGAAGTGGTGCGCCGGCTGCCACGATCCCGTCGTCCTCTTCACCGGGCAGATGGGAAAGGCCACGATGGCCTCGTTCTCGTACGACCAGTTCGAGGCGCAGCAGGGGCTCACGTGCATGGCCTGCCATTCGATCGCCGAGGTGAAGGACGTCCGCGGCAACGGCGGCTACGTGGTGGAGGAAAGCAAGCAGTACCCCTTTGCCTTCACGGACAGCAAGGTCCTCAAGGAGGTCAACAAACTCCTCATCCGCATGGAGCCGTCTCTCCACCGGCAGACGTTCATGAAGCCGTTCATGCGCACGCCCGAGTTCTGCGCGACGTGCCACAAGGTCAGCCTCCTCCCGCCCATGAACGAGTACCGCTGGCTGCGCGGCCAGGATCATTACGACTCCTGGCAGGACTCGGGCGTGTCCGGCTACGCCGTGCGCTCCTTCTACGACCCGCCGAAGGCGAAGGCCTGCCGCGACTGCCACCTCCCGCTCATGGCCTCGCAGGAGTTCGGCAACCAGGACGGGAAGCTCCATGACCACCTCTTCCCCGCCGCGAACACGGCCCTGCCCGCGATCCGGGGAGATCAGGGAACCGTCGAAGAGATTCGCAAAAAGGTATTGGTCGGATCACTTTCAATCGACCTGTTCGGCTTGAAGCGGGGCAACGAAGTCATTCCTCTCGGTCCTTCCCTGCCGTCGCTTCGGCCCGGCGAGACGGTGGACATCGAGGTCGTCGTGAGGACGCGGACGCTCGGCCACCCCTACACGAACGGCACGGCCGACAGCAACGAGACGTGGGTCGAGTTCCGCGCCGACAGCGGGCCGCGCTCCGTGATGGCCTCCGGCACGCTGGATGCGGCGGGCCGCCTCGATCCGGCGGCCGACAAGCTCTCCCAGCTCGTCATCGCCCACGACGGAACGCCAGTGGACCGCCGCCAGCCGCAGGACATCCATGTCCCGCTCTTCAACAACTTCATCCCGCCCGGCGCCGCGCGCACGGTGCACTACCGCTTCAAGGTGCCGGCCGACGCGAAGGGCGAGATCACGCTCTCGGCCGCCGCGAACTACCGGAAGTTCTCGCGGGACTACTCGATTTTCGTGGGTGGCCCGGATGCGCCGGCAATCCCGATCACGAGCATCTCGGCCGACGCCGTGAAATTACCCGTGGCGCCCGCGCCCGCCGCGACGCTCGCGGCGAACGTCACGCGCGGCAACCCCGACTGGCCCGAGAAGCAGTGGATCCGCTGGAACGATTACGGGATCGGCCTCCTGCTGCAGGGCGACCTCCGGGGCGCGTCGTACGCGTTCCAAAAGGTGGCCGACCTCGCCACGGACAAGCCCGACGGCCCGCTCAATCTCGCGCGCGCGAAGATCCAGGAAGGCGACCTGCCCGCGGCGAAGGCCGCGCTCGCCGAAGCCGAGACGCGCCGCCCGGGATGGCCGAAAACAGCCTATTTCCGGTCGCTCGCCTCGAAGGAGGAAGGCCGCCTCGACGACGCGCTCGCCGACCTCGAGCGCGTGGACCGGAAGTTCCCGAAGGACCGCGTCGTCCTGAACCAGAGGGCGCGCGTTCTCTACCTCGCGGGCCGTTATGCCGACGCTCTCCCCTTCATCGACCGCGTCCTCGCGATCGACGGCGAGGACCTGGCCGCTCATTACAACGCGATGCTGTGCCTCAGGGCCCTCGGCCGCGGCGAGGAAGCCGCCGCCGAAGAGAAGTGGTACCGCTACTTCAAGGACGACGAGGCGTCACGGGCCGTCCTCGCCGACTACCGAAGGACGCATCCGTTCGACAACCGCGAATCGCTCCCCGTGCACGTCCACGACGAAAGTGTTCCGGTGAAGGCCGAGGAGCCGTCGTGGATCGCGGAGATCGGGCCGAAGGGTTACGCCTACAAGGGCGCCGCTCCGAAGAACGAGATGGTCCTGAAAGACGACCGGCCCGTGGGCGCCCCGCGCCCGTTCACGCGCCCCGAGACGCCGAAGACGGCGGCGGGAAAGAAGGCCGCGGGGTCGGTCCCCGTCGCCGCCATCCAGATTTCGGAGTGAGGCGCGTTCGTTCTGGAGCGTTCGATTTTCTCGTCTGTCTGATCGTGACTGCGGCGTGGGCGGCGCGCGTGCTGCCCCGCCTCGGCACGCATCTCCGCGATGCCTACGACGCGCAGTTCCAGGCCTGGGGCGTCGCCTGGGTCGGTCACGCTCTCGTTCACGCGCCGCTCCACGTCTTCGACGCGAACATCTTCGCCCCGCTCCCGAACGCGCTCGCCTTCACCGAGCCTCTCGTCGGATACGGGCTCTTCGGGCTCCCGCTGGGCCTCGTCGGGCTCTCGCCGGTGGGCGTCTTCAACGTCCTCTGCCTCCTCGGGACGGCGTTCTCGGTCTGGGCGATCTCGCGCCTCGCGATCGCGCACGGCGCCCCGCGCGTCTCGGCCCTCCTCGGCGCCGCCGCGGCGGCATTGGGCGCCCCGGCCGCGTCGAACTTCGGGTACATCTCGTTCGTCACCTTCGGGGGCATCGCGCTCTCTCTCGTCGCCTGGAAGAGCCTCCGTGAGAGCGGGCGATGGGCCTCCGCCGCCGCTCTCGCCGCGGCCATCGCCGGGCTGGGGTGGTTTTCACTCCAGCTCTTCGCGTTCGGCCTCGCGGCTCTCGCCGCCGTCGTCGCCTCCGACGCGGTGACGAAGCGGGAGACGCGCCGCCTCTCCCTTCTCGCGAAGCTCGCCGCCTCGCTCGCGCTCGCGGCCTCGCTCCTCGCCCCGCTCGCGATCCACATGCTCGAGGCGCGGCGGGATCACGGCTTCCAGCGGGACGACGCGGAGAGCCGCCTCTTCTCCGCGTCGCCAAGGGACTGGCTCACGACGACGAACGAGAATCCGGGGCAGGCCTTCCTGAAATGGCGAAGCGACTCCGAGAGAAGCCTGTATCCGGGAACGGCCGCGCTTCTCTTGAGCGCCCTCGGTCTCCTCGCGTTCCTCGGGACGAAGAAGCACGGCAGTCTCGTGGCCGCGGGCGCGCTCCTCGCCGGGCTCGGTATCGCGGGCTCGTTCGGCCCCGCGGGCCCCGTCGTCCCCATCCTGAAGGTCGTCTTTCCGTTCGTCTTCTCGGGCATCCGGGCGTTCACGCGCTTCGGCATGGTGGCCCAGATCGGTTTCGGCCTCCTCGCCGCCGCGGGTGCTGCCGCCTTGCTCGAGCGGGCGCACGCGCGCATGGCCCGGGCCGCGCTCGCCGCAGCGCTCGCTCTCGGAATCTATTGGGACGAGAGACAGACCGTACGCTTCGAGGTCCGGCCCGAGCTGCCGGAGGCGCCGGTCGAGCGGTTCCTCGCCCGTTCGGACACGGGCGGGCCGATCCTCCACCTGCCTCTCTACCACTCGCCCGACGACGCCCGATGGGTGTTTTCGAGCCTCGCGCACTTCAAGCCCATCGTGAATGGCTACGCGAGCTACGTGCCCCGGCGAAGTCAGGAGCTCGCCGCGACGCTCGCCGACGGGAAAATCCCGGAATCCACGCTCGTTCGTCTCCGGGCCTGGCCGGTCGGCGTCCTCGTTGTCCACGAGCACGCGCTTCCCCTCGAACGCCTCGAGCCCACGATGGCGTTTCTCGCGAGGGCGCTCCGGACGAACGCCCTCGAGGCACCGCTCCATTTCGACCATCGGGGAGGAGACGACTGGTTCTTCTCTCTCAGCCGCTCCGCGGACGGGGCCACGGAAAAGGAGGCCCGCCTCTTTCTCGCGCATGCCGATTTCTACCAGCCGATCGGGCATTTCGAGGAAGCGGACTTCCCCGCTGCGATCGACGAGCCGGCCGAAGGGCAGGTCGTCCATGGCGTCCTGTCCGTGCGCGGCTGGAGCCAGACGCCCGGAGCGCCCGCCGTCGCCGCCGCCCCCGCAGAGATCGTCGAGATCCGGATCGATCGCGACAGGCGCGCGCGCGCGTCTTTCGCGCGGGCTCCCCGCCCCGACGTCGCTGCCGCGCTCCCGGCGCTTGGGAGCTGCGCCGAAGCCGGCTATGAGGCCGTCTTCCCGATGCTCCCCGACGACGACGGCCGGCACGACATCCGCGTCGTCTTTCGCGCCGCGGACGGCCGCTTCAGAACCCTCACCCGCTCGTTCGAGTGGGCGCCATAGCGGCGATCCCCTTTTCATTCGGCCGGCGTATCGTTGTGGCATGCGCCGGACGCGTTTTTTCCTCCTGGGCCTCGTCCTCGTGTCCCTCGTCGAAGCGGCACGTCAGTGGAATTCGGCACCGGGCCGGATCCCGTCCCACTTCGACGCGGCCGGCAACCCGAACGCCTGGTCCTCCCGTGGCGAGTTCTTCGCGTTTCAGGTCGCGGTGACTCTCGGGGTCGCAGCACTCTTCGTCGGCATCGCCTGGCTCCTGAAGTCCACGCCGGCGAGGCTGATCAACCTTCCGAACAAGATCTACTGGCTCGCGCCGGAGCGACGCGGGGAGACGATGGACCGCCTCGCGTCGTCCTTCGAGGTTTTCGCGTGCGCGACGGTGCTGCTCCTCCTCGCGGTCTTCGAGCTGACATCGCTTGCGGGCCGCGGCGGAACTCTCGACACGAACCTCTTCCTGCCGGTGCTCGTGTTGTATCTCGTGTTTTCGGCCGTCTGGACGGTGGTGCTGATCCGAAGGTTCGCGAGCGTCCCGAACGAAAAGTGAACCCGGCGCCGCGGTGGGGCGACAATCGGCAGCGCCATGCAGATCCACACCCTAGATCTCGAGTTCTTCCGCGGCGAGACGATCGCCGCGTATCTCATCGAATCCGGCGGCCACCTCGCACTCGTCGAGACCGGGCCCGACTCCACGTGGCCGCACCTCGTCGCCGCGCTCGCGAGGCACGGCGCCAAACCCTCCGACGTGAAGGACGTCCTCGTGACGCACATCCACCTCGACCACGCCGGCGCCGCCTGGCGGCTGGCGCGGACCGGAGCGAACATCTGGGTGCATCCGCGCGGCGCGCCGCACATGGCCGACCCCTCGAAGCTCCTCGCCTCCGCGACGCGGATCTACAAGGACCAGATGGACACGCTGTGGGGCACGCTCGAGCCGATCCCCCCCGACAGGCTGAAGATCACAGAGGACGGCGCCGACATCCGCATCGGGAACGCCGCCATCCGCGTCCTCGAGACGCCGGGCCACGCGATCCACCACAACGCCTACTTCCTCGAGGGATTCGTCTTCACGGGCGACGTGGGCGGCGTCGCGATCGGCGACGGCCCGAACCTCCCGCCGACGCCGCCGCCGGACATCGACCTCCCAACCTGGACGCGCTCGATCGAGCGCATCAAGGCGGCACGCCCGGACGGCTTCTACCCGACGCATTTCGGTTTGCACGGCGATGTCGCGGGGCGCCTCGACGAGATGATGGAGGAGCTCCACGTGTGGGCCGGGTTCGTGCGCATGCGCCTCGACGCCGGCAAGGACGAGCCCGCGATCGTGCCGGAGTTCGAGGCGTGGCTCACGGACCGGCTCCTCGCGAAGGGCGTTGGCGCGGAGGGCCTCGAGGCCTACAAGACCGCGCTCCCCTTCGCGATGAACGTGACGGGCCTCGTCCGCTACTGGAAGACCGCGGGCAAGGCCGCCTGACGGCGCCCTACATCCCCGTCTGCGGCCTCGCGTCGATCGTCGGCCTCGGCTCGTAGTGGCTCAGGAAGTCGCTCACGCTCTCCTGCTGGGCGGACTTGAACGCGGCGCGAAGCTGGATCTGCTCCAGCGCCTGCGCGAGATACCGGGAGCCGCCCATGTATTTCGGCGCCTTGTCCTTGAAGAACGCCTGGACGTCGGCCCGGTGCTCCGCGTCGCTGAAGCCCGAGGCGAGGCCCGGGAAGCGGGCCGGCGACTCGCGCGGAAGCCGCGAAGTGAGCTGGTCGAAGTTCGTTTTCAGGAACGCCCACGCCTCGGGACGCGTCTCGCGATTCGACACCACCTCCCGCAGGATGACGATGGACTCGCGCGCGTCGAACTCGTCCGCGAGCGTCACTCTGAGCGCCGCGGGAACGACCGACGGGTCCCGGAACAGGCCGAGGCTCGACAGGAGCCGCGTCCGCTCGCGCCGGTCCGTCGCCTTTCGCACCTCGGCGAGAAACGACTGGAAGAGCTGCATGTCGCCGTGCCGCGCCGCGACGTCGAGGACGGCGGGCGCCATCTGCGCGTCGACCGCGCCGCGGTCCTTCAGCCAGGCGTTCGCGAGGCGCATCGCGTCGGCCACGAGCGCCGGCTCGTCGCCCTCGTTCGCGACGAAGGGAACGAGCGTCTCACGCAGAAGCTGCGTGTCCTCGTCCTCTCCACTCTTCGCTTTCCAACCGAGGGCTCGCGCGCGCGCGCCGAAAACCTCGCTCACGAACCGGCGATACCGCGGGCGCATCGCGTCCGTGACGAGGAGATCGCGCGGCGCCGCGGCGATGCGCTGGACCGACTCGACGACCGGCCGGTCCCGGTCGTTCGCGAACGCCGGGACGAGTGAGAGCGCCGTCGCCATCGGGACGTCCCCGCTCCGCGCGAGCGCGGAGACGTCCGAGAGCGTCGCGACGCGCTCGGACGCAGTCAGGTGCTTCCCGCCGTCGGCGAGCACCTTGCCGAGAAGGCTGCCCGCGTAAAGGACGCGGTAGTAACCCGAGCCGGCGTTCGCGAGGACGCGCGCGGGGCAGGCGCCCGGGAGGGCGAGCTCGCCCGACGGCTGCGTGAGAAGCGTGCACACCCTCGCGGTGCCGGGGTCGCCCGCGCGCGCGCAGACCGGCACCTGCCACGTCTCCTTCGTCGAGCCGGTCGAGCCGGTCGGGAGGAACCGCTTCTGCGAGAGGAGGAGCCGGGGCGCGCCGCCCGTGCAGACGAGCTCGGCCGTGACGAGGGGAACGCCGGCCTGGTCGAGAAACGACCGGAACGCCAGGACGACGGCTGGAGTCTTCGTGGCTTCTGCGATCGACGAGACGAAGTCGTCCGCCGTCGCGCTGCCCCAGGCATGGGTTTTCAGGTAGCGCTGGACGCCCTGCCGGAATCCCTCCTCGCCAACCCAGCCCTCGAACATCTCGATGACGGCCGCGCCCTTCTGATAGGTGATCCCGTCGAAGCCGCTCACGATATCGTCGTTGCCCTCGATGGGCTGCCGGATGCGCCGCGCCGTCACGAGCGAGTCCTGGTCCATCGCGCCGGTACGGGCGCTCGCGCGCTGCACGGCCCAGGCCCACTCCGGCTTCCAGCGGTCGACGATCTTCGACCCCATCCACGTCGCGAAGGCCTCGTTCAGCCAGATGTCGTTCCACCAGGCGGTCGTCACGTAGTCCCCGAACCACTGGTGCGCAGTCTCGTGCGCACAGACGCTCGCGTAGGCGCGGCGGAAACGAATCGTCTCGTCGGCGGGCTTCGCGAGGAGGAGGCCCGAGGAGTACGTCACGAGGCCGGCGTTTTCCATGGCGCCGAAGCCCACGGTCTGCGGGATCACGAGGTGGTCGAGCTTCTCGTAGGGGTACGGGATGTCGAAGTACGTCTCGAGCTGCTCGAGGATCTGTCCCGTGGACGCGGCCGCCCAGCGCGCGTCGGCGCCGCGGCCCTTCGGCACGATCATGCGCACGGGCACCTTGTTTCGGCCCGCGGTTCCCGCGTTCACGACGTCGAACGGACCCACGCCGAACGCCACGAGGTAGCTCGGAAGCGGCTTCGTCGGAGCGAAGACGAATTTTCTCCCGCCGCCCGCCTCGGCGGATTCGGACGCGACCGGCGTGTTCGAGACCGCGATCGCGCCTTTCGGCGCGTGAATGGTCAGTTGCCAGGGCGTCTTGAAAGAGGGCTCGTCGAAGCAGGGAAACACGCGCCGCGCGTAGATCGCCTCGAATTGGCTGAAGGCGTACCACTCGCCCCCGTCCTTCTGGCGGAAGAGCCCCTCCGTGTCTTTCTCTTCGATGCGGCCCGTATACGTGACGACGACCTTCCAGTCGCCCGGAGAAAGATTCTTCTGAAAGGTAAGACCGACGTAGTCCTTGCCGTCGGATGTCGGCGCGGCGGGGATCGCCTCGCCCCCTCCGGCGGGTTGCGCGGAAACCGCCTTGATGTCCAGCTCCTTGCCGTTCAACCAGACCGTGCCCGTCTCCCCTTTCAAAGAAATTCCGATCTCGATTTTTCCTTCGAATTTCTCCTTCGAAGGGTCGATCCACAGCTCCGCCGCGTAGCGAGTCGGCGCCGTGCCCGCGGGTAGGCGCAGTTTCGGGGGCGCCGGAGCCTCAGCCGCAGCGAGAGACGCCGCAAGGGTGGAAAGAAAGAATGCCGCGAAGGAAAGGGTCCGGACCGTTCGTTTCATGCCGCCGACTTTACGATGAAATCGGGCTGCGCTCCCTGAGGTAGCATTTCGGCTTCATGACCATTCGAAGAACTCTCCCCGTCCTCGTGGCCCTTGTCGCCGCCGCCTGCGGCAAGACCGAGACGAAGCCCGTCTCCCCGACGCCGGCCCCGGAGCCGACGAAGGTCGCGTCCTCGATCCGGTTCGAGGACGTCACGAAGGCCTCGAACGTGGCGTTCCTCCACGTGAACGGGGCCGCCGGGAAGAAGTGGATGCCCGAGACCATGGGCTCCGGCGTGGCCGCCTTCGACGCCGATGGCGACGGCCGCATCGACCTCCTCTTCGTGAACGGCCGGTACTGGCCGGACGACCTGCGCGCTAAAGCGGGACAGCCCACGCTCGCGTTCTACCGGAACGTCACCGAGCCCGGCGGCGCGATCCGCTTCGAGGACCGCACGAAGGAAAGCGGGCTCGCGATCTCTCTCTTCGGCATGGGCGTCGCCGTCGGCGACGTGAACAACGACGGATTCCCCGACGTCGTCATCACCGGCGTCGACGACATCCGGCTCCTTCTGAACGACGGGAAGGGCCATTTCCGCGACGCGACGAAGGGCTCGGGTCTCGTGGGATCCGGCTGGGGCTCGTCCGCGGCCTTCGCCGACTTCGACGGTGACGGCGTCCTCGACCTCTTCGTCGGCCAGTACGTGAACTGGACGGCGAAAACGGACCTCTATTGCTCGCTGGACGGAAAGACGAAGTCTTACTGCACGCCCGAGCGCTATCCCGGCACGCCCTCGCGCCTGTACAAGGGCCTCGGCGGCGGGAAGTTCCGGGACGTCACGAAGGAAGCCGGCCTCGTGAATCCTCTGGGTAAGGCGCTGGGCGTGGCCGTGCGCGACGTCGATGGCGACGGGCGAATCGACCTCGTCGTCGCGAACGACACGTCGCCGAACAACCTGTACCGGAACGAGAAGACCGTGAACGGCATCCCCGTCTTCCGCGACATAGCCGTCGAAGCGGGCGTGGCCGTGGGAGAGGACGGCCGCGCGCGCGGCGCGATGGGCGTCACCTTCGGGGACACGAAGAACGACGGTGGCACGTCCCTCGTGATCGGCAACTTCTCGAACGAAATGTGGTCCGTCTTCGCGGCCGGGCCCAAAGGCGACTTCTTCGTGGACGAATCCATCCAAAGCGGCATCGGGCGGACGTCGCTTCTTCCGCTCACGTTCAGTGTCGCGTTCGCCGACCTCGACCTCGACGGCGTGCTGGACCTCGTGGGCGTGAACGGGCACGTCGAAACGTCGGTCCAGGACGTCCAGCCCATGGTGACCTATCGCCAGGCGCCGCTCGTCTATCGCGGCCTCGGCGCCGGCAAGTTCGCCGATGCCTCGTCCCAGGCGGGCGCGGGCTTCCTCTCACCGATCGTCGGGCGCGGGCTGGCCGTGGCCGATCTGGACGGAGACGGCCGGCCCGATCTCGTCGTGACTGAAAACGGCGGCCCGGCTCACGTCTTCCGCAACGTGACGGAGACACCGGCGAAGGCCGTGCGCCTCGTCCTCGCGACGAACGGGAAGAACCGCGGGGCCGTCGGCGCGCGCGTGACCTGCACGATGGGCGGCAAGAAACGCGTGGACGAGGTCTCGGGCGGCGACGGCTACCTGTCCGTCAACGAGCGGACGGTCGTGATCGGACTCGGCGCGGCGCCGAAGCTCGACGCGGTCGACGTCCGCTGGCCCGACGGCACGACGGCCTCGGCGAAGGACCTCGCGCCCGGCCTCTACCGCTGGGTCGAGAACGGCGCGCCGGAACCAGCGAAGCGCTAGCGCGCGTACAATCGGCGAGCAGCATCATGTCGGGACGCACGGCCATCGTCGCGGGCGCCAGCGGGCTCGTGGGCGGGCACTGCCTGCGCCGCCTTCTCGCCAGCGGTCTGCATGAACAGGTCGTCGCGTTCGTGCGCGGGCCGCTCAACGTCATGCACAAGCGGCTCCAGCAGCGCACGGTCGATTTCGACTGCCTCGGCCGCATGTCGGCCTTTCCGCGCGCGCAGGATGTGTTTTGCTGCCTCGGCACCACGATGAAGAAGGCCGGCTCCGAGGTGGCGTTCCGGAAGGTCGACTACGAATACGTCGTGCGCCTCGCGGAAACCTCCCGCCGCACCGGAGCGGACCGCTTCTTCCTCGTGAGCGCCGTCGGCGCCGACCCGAAATCACGCGTCTTCTACAGCCGGGTAAAGGGCGAGGCGGAGGACGCGGTCGCGCGGTTGGGATTCTCTGGACTTCACATTTTCCGGCCGTCCCTCCTCGTGGGCAGCCGGCCCGAAAAGCGGCCGGCCGAAGAGCTTGGGATCGCCGCCGCGCGGCTCGTTTCCGGCGTTTTCTTCGGGTCCGCCCGCAAGTACCGGCCAATCAAAGCCGACACCGTCGCCCGCGCGATGATCGTTGTAGCGCGCGAAGGGTCGCCCGGCAAGCACGTCTATACCTCCGACGAGATGGAGGGGCTCGCGACGCTGCCCTGAGGGCGCCGCTTCCGAGGAAGCCGATGAAGCTCACGACACTGCTTTCGATCCGCCTCCCGCTGTGCCTCGCTCTCGGCCTCGCTACCGCCTCCGCCTCGCGGGCCGCCGAGGAGCCGCTGGACCTCGCCGTCGGCGACCCGGCCCGGCGCGACCGTCACGCCACGGTGACCCTCGACGCGATCGTGGACACGCGGACCGGCAACGTCCTCTCTCCGGACGAGCTCGCCTCGCGCCTCGGAAAGATCCGTCTCCTTCTCGTGGGAGAGGGACATACCAGCATCGAGTCCCACCGCGTGGAGCGCCGGATCCTGGAGGCGCTCGTCTCGGCCGGTCGAGAGGTGCGTGTCGGCCTCGAGATGTACCCGTACACGGAGCAGGCGTGGCTCGACCGCTGGTCGAAGGGGCAGCTCACCGAGGACGGTTTTCTCGCCTTGTCGCGCTGGTACCGCAACTGGGGCTACAACTGGGGCTACTACCGCGACATCTTCCTGTTCGCGAGGGACAGGGGCCTTCCCCTCGCGGGCGTGAATACGCCACGGGACGTCGTCTCCGCGGTGCGCAAGAAGGGGTTCACGAACCTGACACCAGAGGAGGCGGCCCACGTGCCGGTGCGCGTCGACACGGACAGCGCCGAGCATCGCAAACTCTTCAAGGCATTCTTCGACGCCGACGCCGGCCTGCACGGCGGCCTCACGGAAGAGGCGCTCGACGGGATGTTCCGCGCGCAATGCACGTGGGACGCGACGATGGCCTTCAATGCCGCAAACTCTCTCAAGGCCGCTCCGCCGGCCGCCATCCTCGTCGTCCTCGCCGGCTCGGGCCACGTCGTGTACGGCCTGGGCATTCAACGGCAGGCGGCGGCCTTCTTCGACGGGCCCGTGGCATCCCTCGTTCCGATCGAAGTCCCGGGAGAGAAAGGCGAAGCCGTTTCCGTTCGCGCCTCCATTGCGGACTACATCTGGGGCGTCCCGCGCGAAGCCGCGCCGCTCTACCCCGCGCTGGGCCTCTCGACGCGCGAAGGTAAGGAGGGAGAACCGCTCGCGGTCATCGACGTCGAGAAGGATTCGGTGTCGGCGGTGGCCGGCGTGAGGACCGGAGACCTCCTGCTCGCGTTCGACGGGCTCCCGGTGCCCGACAAGGAGGCGCTCGCGACCCTGCTCGCCGCGAAGCGCTGGGGCGACCGCGTGACGCTCGACGTGCGCCGCGGCGGCCAGCCCGTCACGCTGACCGCCCGGCTTCGGCGCGCGCTTCCCGCGCCGCTGGCGACCGCTGTCCCTCTTCCTTTCTAAGAAATCCCCTCTTCCTCTTCCCTCTTACCTTCTCAGAAATCCCCTCTTTTCTTCGAGCTTCCCGTCGCGCAGGGAGTAGAGGCGGTCGGCGGCGACGGCCTCGAAGCGCGCGGCTGGTGCCGTCTTTCCCGGCGGGATGACCTCCACCGCGGCCGAAGTCGCCTCGCCGAGCCCGAAGTGCAGCGGCACCCACGCCCCCGAAGCGTAGGAGGGGCGAAGGATGAACTCCTGCACCTGTCGGACGCCGCCCGCGGTCACGACGACCTTCGTTCCGAGGACGGTCCGACGATCCTCTCCCGCGACCGGCAGGATCTCGAGCGCGTGGGCGTGCGATGCCGTGGAGTTCTTCATGAGGCGGATGCCGCCCGACGCCGCGGCCAGGACGACATCCACCCGGCCGTCCCCGTCCACATCGCCCGCCGCGAGACCACGCGCCGCGAGGCGCAGCGCAGCGAAGTCGCCCGATCCGGGCGTGACATCCGCCAGGCGACCGTGCCCCTCGTTCCGCCACACGAGCGGCGGCTGCTCGTAGTGCCGGTCGCCGAAGCCGTACATACCCAGGCCGCCCTTGCGAAAAAACTTCGCGAACGTGAGAAGAATGCGCGGCAAGAGGTGGCCGGACGCCGCCACGAGATCCATGCGCCCGTCGTCGTCGAAGTCCGCGAAATCGGTTCCCCACTGCATGTACGGAAAAGAGGCTCGGTCGACGCCCGACGTTTCGGTCGCCTCGTCGAAGAGCACGCCCTCGACGTTTCGATAGAGCGTGTTCGGCTCACCCGCGAAGTTCGTCACGAGGATGTCCGGCCGCCCATCGCCGTCGTAATCGCCGACGGCGATCCCCATTCCCGCCCGCGGCGCCCTGTGGTCGCGGGCACCGGCGCCCGTCTCGAGCGTCACGTCCTCGAACGTGCCGTCACCGTGCCCGCGGTAGAGCACGTTCGTCATGCGGTCGTTCACGACGTAGAGGTCTTCGCGTCCGTCGCCATCGTAGTCGAAAAGCACGGCCCCGAGCCCGCGGCCGCCCGCGTTCGTCACGCCCGCGGCCTCCGCGCGCTCGTGGAAACGCCCCTCCGCATCCTGCACGAGAAGCGTCGCCAGCTGCCCGCCGTAGTCCTCGGGAAGCCGCAGGGCGAACTTTGGGAAGGCGCGCTCCCTCCGCGCATCGGTGTCGAGATAGCCCACGATATAGAGGTCCACGCGCCCGTCCCCGTTCACGTCGCCCGCGGCCAACCCCACGGCGTAACCCGGTGCGACGACTCCGCGCGCGGCCGCTTCCTCGCGAAACGTCCCGTCCCCGAGGTTCTTGAAGAGCGCCGTGCGGCCCACGCCCGTGACGACGAGATCCAGCCGCCCGGAGCCGTCCACGTCCACCCAGGACGCGCCCATCGTCCAGCCGCACGAGCGGATGCCCGAACGGGCCGTCACGTCCTCGAAGGTCCCGTCGCCTCGATTCCGATAGAGCACGCCGCAGGGCCCCGCCTCCGGCTTGTCGCCGTTCGCAACGGAGCCCGTGAAGAAGAGGTCGAGGAACCCGTCTCCGTCGAAGTCCCCCATCGCGACGCCCCCGCCCATGGTCGCGAGGTTCCGCCCGCGCCGGAGGTCGCTTTCAAACCGGAACGTCAATCCCGCCCGCTTCGTCACGTCGGTGAAGCGGATCGGGGGGCGGGGAGAAGAGGAGATTTCTTCGAATGAGTAAGACAGCAGGGGCACGAGCAGGAGCGCTGCGGGAAGCACTGAGGCGCACCGCAAGACTATCTTTCCCCCAGCGCCTTTCGGAACCGCTCGGGCCCGACCTTCCGTGTGAGCGTTTCCTCGAGGAACTTCGGATCGGGATGGCGTTCTGTCTCGGGATACGGATACGCGGACATCGCGTGGAACGGCCAGGGCCCGTACGACTGCCCCGTGACGGTGTTCTTGTCGAAGTCCTTGTCCCAGCCGTCGGAGACGAGGATCCAGTCACGGCGCCACCCCGCGGCGAGCGGCGGGAGCTTCGAGGCGTCGTACGTGATCCTTATCGCGTCGCCTCCCTTGAACGCGACCCAGCGGTCGTCGGCCTTCGAGAGGAATTCCGTCACGTCGCCGAGGCGCGTCACACGGCCGGGCACGTCCTCCCAGCGCGGAGCGGTCGAGACGTCACCGTGGTCGAACACTTCGGGGCCGTCGGGCGTCTCGCGGTACCCGCGCGGAAACCCGCGTTCGGAGAGCACGGCGGACGCCGGAGAGAGGAGCGTCGTGACGACTTCCACGGCCGGGTCGTTCACCGTGACGAAGGCCTCGTCCCAGAAAATCGCCATCGTCGTCCGGATGCGGACGCGCGGGTCTTTCGGGTCGACGAGGCCGGTCAGGTCGACCGGCATGGTCTTCGTCTTCCCCGCGGGGAAACCGAACGACTCCATCGCGACCTTCCAGCCGCCCGCGCCATCCGGCACTTCGAGGACCGGCGGAAAATGCGCGAGGTCCTTCCTCTGAGAGAGCGAGACGTTGATCGACGTGTCGGTGTAGAAGATCCAGCCCGATAGGAAGAGGACCACGCGATCCCCCGCCGCCACGTCCCCGAGGTCGAGGACGAGGGAATGTTCCTTGCGCACTCCCTGATAGAAAGTCTCCGGCCCCGGCCCCACGTATACCTGATCGCGGCGCGCGAGCCGGGCGGTCACGTCCTCGGAGCGGCCCGAGGCGTCGGAGAATGCGGCGCGCACGGGCCGCGGACGCGCGACAGTGAAGAGCTTCTTTTCCGTGACGCCCGGAATCGTGCGCTCGTTCGGCACGACTCCCGTGCCCTCGGGATGGTCGACGGCCATCAGCGTGGCCTCGTCGAGGAACGCGACCTCCCACAGCTCCTCCGTGTAGTCGACCTGGAGCCGGCCGGCGGCATCCGCCCGAAGCGTCGCTCCATCGATGAACAGCCACTCGCGCGCGTCCCAGCCCGCGAGGTGGACGCCGTCATAAAGGAGCCCGATCGGCGAGCGTCCGAGTGCATCGGAAACGAAGCTCCAGACGCCCGTCTCGCCATTCAACGCGTAGACGAACGGGCACGAGCCCTTGAGCTGCTGGATTTCCTTCACGACCGACTTCGCCTTCTGGTCGAAGACGTTCTGCGGCACGCCGTTCGTCCACGTGGCCCGCACCACGTCGGCCTTCGCGCGCGCGCCGAGACCGACGTGCGTCGGCAGGAGGCCCGCGAGACGCGCGACGTAAAGGTTCCCCGCCTTCACTTCGACGAGGCTTCCGACGCCCTGCCTGTTCACCTTTCCAGAGCCCGTGGGCAGCCCCTCGAGAACGACGTCCAGCCAGCCGTTCGCGTTCCCGCCGTCGTTGATGAGCACGCTGGTCTTCCCGCCAGCCGAGACGAGGAGGTCGAGATCTCCGTCCTTGTCGACGTCGTACGCGACCAGCGTTTCCGCTCCTGTCAGGTCAGAAGAAAACGAATTCTTCTTAGAAGGTGAAGAGAAGACAGCCCAGTCCGCAAACTTGCCTCCTCCCAGGTTTCTATACGTGCGAATGCCGTCCGAAGAGGCCGCGATCACGTCCGGGAAGCCGTCGTTGTCGAAGTCGGCAAGCACCACCGCCCGCATCGCGGCCGAGGCGCCCGCAGCGTCGAGCCCGCTCCCTGCGCCTTCTAAGAAATCCCCATCGCCCTTGCCTATGAGCAGGCGTAGCCCACGCGAGGTGGCGACGACGATATCGGGGATCCCGTCCGCGTTCACGTCCTCCACAGCAACGTCCATTGCGCCCGAGACGTGGAGCGGCACGGTCTTGAAGACGCCTTGGCGCAGGTTGAGGCGCAGGACGAGGTCGCCCCGCGCGTCGATCGTCACGAGGTCGGGATCCCCGTCCCGGTCCACGTCGGAGACGACGACCTTCTTCGACGCGAACTTCGCGTCGCCCGTCTTCGCCGTCACGTCCGTGAACGTGCCGTCGAGGTTGTTGCGGAGGAGCTGGTCGGGCTTGTTGCCGCCGAAGAGGTAGACGTCGAGGTCGCCGTCGAGGTCGAAGTCGAAAAAGGCGGCGTGGGCGTACCCCGCCGGGACCTGATAAACGGCGGCAGTCCCGGAGTTCGAGAGATCCACTTTACGAAGGAGACGTGCGACGGGCTCTTCCGAGGGCGCCGGAGAACGGAACGAGACCGGGATCGCCGCGCCCGCCCCCGCGCGCAGCCCTTCCTCCACTTTCGAAGAGAAACTCTGGACTGGCAGCCCCACCACCTGCGTGAACACCTCGGCGAGCGACTGCTGATAGCGCGGCGTCACCCGAAGGACGTTCTCCAGGACGCGGACCTTGACGGTCGCGCCCTTGACGTCGCCACCGCCGAGGAGC
>Ga0209385_1000002_pt1 | contig 92347 bp, 115 predicted proteins | sample NGEPerB_FD_184506 | JGI IMG/M metagenome (GOLD analysis project Ga0209385, IMG submission 184506) | Arctic peat soil microbial communities from the Barrow Environmental Observatory site, Barrow, Alaska, USA - NGEE PermafrostAB12-B... | ecosystem: Environmental > Terrestrial > Soil > Wetlands >... | reverse complement strand
TCGCAGTGCCTCCTCGCCCGCCGACCCCTACAGTGGTAGGCGGATGAAGGAAGCCTGTGGCGTTGTAGGGATCGTGGCGCCTGGACGCGACGTGGCACATCTCTGTTACGACGCCCTCTACGCGCTTCAGCACCGCGGACAAGAGTCGGCGGGTATGGCCACCTTCAACAATCATCAGATCACGGTCGTCAAGGACAACGGACTCGTGAGTCACGTGTTCGCCGACACCACGCTGCGCGCACTGGCCGGTTCGATCGTGATCGGCCACACGCGCTACTCCACGTCGGGTTCGGCGAACTGGACCGCGGCACAGCCGGTCTATCGTTCCGCCGGCTCGTCGGGCTTCGCCCTGGGCCACAACGGCAATCTCACGAACACGACCGCGCTCGCCGAGACCGCGGGCATCCTGGTGACGTCGATGCTGTCCGATTCAGACCTCACTGCGGAACTGCTCGCGCGCGAGGTGGAGGCTGGCGCGACGCTGCCCGAAGCGCTGCGCACCGTGCTCTCGCGCGCCGAGGGTGCGTTCTCGATGGTCATCCTGGAAGCCGACGCCGTGCACGCCGTGCGTGACCCGCACGGATTTCGGCCTCTCTGTCTGGGCCGACTGGGCACCGCCGACGCCCCCGAAGGTTGGATCGTCGCTTCGGAGTCGCCGGCCCTCGACGTGATCGGCGCCGCGTTCATCCGAGAGATCAGTCCGGGCGAGATGGTCACGATCACCAACGAGGGCGTGACGTCGGTCCAGTTGCTCGAGCCGGCCGAAGGCAAGGAGAAACTCTGCATCTTCGAGTTTGTGTACTTCGCGCGCCCCGACACCTACCTCATGGGCCATCAGGTGCACACGACGCGTCGTCGGATGGGCGAGTTGCTGGCGGCCCAGTCGAACGTCGAGGCGGACATCGTGATGGGCGTCCCCGACTCGGGGATACCGGCCGCTGAGGGATACGCCAAAGCGTCGGGGATTCCCTTCGGGTACGGACTCGTGAAGAACCGCTACATCGGACGGACGTTCATCGCGCCGGACCAGAACATGCGCGCCGCGAGTGTTCGTCGAAAGCTCAATCCGCTGCGCGAGAACATCGAGGGCCAGCGGCTCGTCGTCGTCGATGACTCCATCGTGCGCGGCACGACGACACGGGCGCTGGTCGGAATGCTGCGCGACGCGGGCGCTCGAGAGGTCCACCTGCGCATCTCGTCGCCACCGTTCATGTGGCCCTGCTACTACGGCATCGACACACCCACCCGCGATGACCTGCTCGCGGCGAACCACTCAATCGAAGAGATGCGCGACTACATCGGTTGTGACTCGCTCGAGTTCATCTCGCTCGAGAACCTGCGGTTGGCGATCCAACTCAACGGTGAATGCTGCGACGCCTGCCTGACGGGCGACTATCCGGCACCGACCCCGGTTGCTCTCGGTCGCTCCGGCGGACGCTGGTGAGTCGACTGCTCGCCCAGCCCTCGGGCGGAATGACGTACGTGCAGGCCGGCGTGTCCATCGCGGCCGGCGACGAGACGGTAGAGCGGATAAAGGGCCTCGTCGCCTCGACGGCCCGGCCCGAGGTGCTCGGCGGCATTGGCGGCTTCGCAGGACTGTTTGCTCTGAACGCCAAGAGATATCGCGAACCGGTGCTGGTGGCGTCAGCTGACGGCGTCGGCACCAAGCTCGAGATCGCGCGCCAGGTCGGTCGCTACGACACCGTCGGCGTCGACCTTGTGGCGATGCTCGTCGACGATCTGGTCTGCGTCGGGGCCGAACCGCTGTTCCTCTTGGACTACGTCGCCGTCGGCGCCGTGAATCCCGCGCTGCTCGAGGAGCTCGTCGGCGGCATTGCGCGTGGTTGTCGACTGGCCAACACCGCACTGCTCGGTGGTGAGACAGCGGAGCACGGTGGCGTGATGAAGCCCGACGAACTCGACGTCGCCGGTTTCGCCGTGGGCATCGTCGAGCACGGGAGTGAACTGGGACCGCACCTGGTACAAGACGGTGACCTGCTCGTGGGCTTGGCCTCACCCGGACTTCGCTCGAACGGTTACTCCCTCGCGCGCAATGTCCTCGCTACCAGCCAGACGGCCCTGCACGAGCCGGCGTACGAAGGCGCCGAGCGCTCGCTGGGCGATGAGTTGCTCGTGGAGTCGGTCATCTACGCGCCAACCGTGCTCGCGATGATCGGCGAGTTGGCTGGTTCCGTTCACGCCTGCGCCCACGTCACCGGCGGAGGGATCCTCGGCAACGTCGTGCGAATCTTGCCCGCGTCGCTCGACGCCGTCATCGAGATGTCGAGCTTCTCGACGCCGGAGATCTTCTTTGAGATTCAGCGTCGGGGTCAGGTCAGCGCGGACGAGATGGTCCGGGTCTTCAACTGCGGAATCGGGATGGTCGTCGCGATCGAACCGAGTGCCGCCGACGCTGCGCTCGACGTGGCACGCGCGAGCGGTGTCGAGGCAGCCATTGTCGGCGAGATTCGACCCGGCAGCGCCACCGTGGTGCTGACGTGAGCGACGCGCGCGAGCGGGTCCGCCAACATCTGCTCGATCACTCGGTGCGTCGCGGTGATTTCACGTTGAAGTCCGGTGCGAAGTCGACGTGGTTCATCGACTCGAAGCAGACGATCTGTGCGCCCGAGGCCATGCTGGACGTGGCCACGTTGCTGCTCGAGAGGATTCCCGACGAGATAACCGCCATCGGTGGCCTCACGATGGGCGCCGACGGCGCGACGTTCATCACCGCGGGCGTCGCCGCCACGAGAGGTCGACCCCTACGCGCCTTCAGTGTTCGTAAGGAAGTGAAGGACCATGGCGCGGGTGGACGAATCGCTGGCTCGTTGCTCGAAGGAGATCGAGTGGTGATCACTGAGGACACCGTCACCCGCGGAACAAGTCTGGTCGAGGCGGCGCGGGTCGTCGAGGAGTTCGGCGCCACGGTCGTACTATTGCTCGCGGTGGTTGACCGCGGCGGCACCGTGGGCGAGATGGCGGCGTCGCACGGCTGGGCCTTTGACGCACTCTTCACTGCCGCGGACCTCGGATTCGAGTACGCGAGCGCCTAGTCAGTCTCCGCGAGCAAGGACAGCACCCGCTCACGCCACGACTTGAGCGAGGGGTAGTGCTCTTCGGGTGTGTGGGCGAATCGAAGGATAAGCGCGTCGAGCGATGGCACCACGCTGATCATCTGGCCCTCGAAGCCGCTCGCCCAGTAGGTGCCGTAGTCGTCGCCCGTCACCCACCACTGCCACGAGTAGAGGTCGCCGCTCTCCTCCTCGCGACTGAGCGGAACCTGGGCCGTGTCGGTCCACGAACGCGCCACGAGTTGACGCCCGTTCCACTCGCCGCCTCGCAGATACAGCAGTCCGAACTTGGCGAAGTCGAGTGCCCGTGCGTGCAGCGAGCTCGAGGCGATCCAGTTGCCCGAGGCATCGAACTTCGGATCGGCGCTGGTCATGGCGAGGGGACCGAAAAGCCTCTCTTGGAGATACCCGACGTACGCGTCGGCGAAGCCGACCTGGTCGGCCACCATCCGACTCAGCACGTTGGTCGTGCCACTCGAGTAGTTGAAGTGCGTACCGGGTTCGTGCGCGAGGGGCAGACGGGCGGTGTAGGCCGCCATGTCGGCGCTACCTTCCCCGACCAGCATCTCAATCACGTTGCTGGTCTCACCGATCTCGTACACCTCGACGAAATCGATGCCGTCGCGCATCGCGAGCAGGTCGCGAACACGAATGGCGTGACGAGGGTCGGCGGGGTCACTCCATTCGTGCACCGGTGCCAGTTGCTGGGGGTCGAGTCGCCCTTCGTCGACGAGGGTGCCGATGATCATGTGGAGCACTGACTTGCCGATCGACTGGGAGATGAACTGACTCTGTGACGAATAGGGTTCGGCCGGACGATCGAAGAACATCTGGTCGCCGCCGTAGCGCTCGACGAGAATTCGTCCTCCCTGAATCACCACGACGCCATTGGTGACCGCGAGGTCATCGTGGGTGAAGAGTTCGTCAACGATCCCTTCGAGTTCACTCTGTCGCGCGATAGTGCCCCGTGGCCATTCGTCAGTCGGCCACGGCACACCCGCAGGTTGGGACGCGTACTTCGGGACAACGTGCGGAATAGCGGACATTCTCTCCCCTTCTGGTTCTAAGCAGTGTGGCACCAGCCACCCTGTCACACGCGCTGGGTACCGTGCTCGCATGACATCATCGAGTGGGACCGAACGTGACCGGTACTTCTATCGATCGTTCAACGCCTCGAGGATCAACCGTCGGAGCGTGAGCGCGTACCTCGTCGAGAGGATCGCCAACTCCACGGTGGTGGCGCGTATCGAACCGTTGGGCCTTATGCCCATGGCGCTCTGCGAGCAAGAGCTCACGATCGTGGGACTGCGTCGCAACCTCATCGTCGCAGGTAACTGGTCACTCACGACGAGTCGTCACCACGCCAAGGTACGTGTTCGCGCGGTGCCTATCGATACGCAGGGTGTCGGCGCGTCGCGGGGCCAGTAAGGTCCGCGGATTGATTCACAATTGTGGTCGAGACCGGCGTCGATCCGGTGACCTCACGCTTTTCAGGCGCGCGCTCTACCAACTGAGCTACTCGACCTAACCTCGTCACCCTTTCGGGTGTCGAGCGGACCTGACGGGATTTGAACCCGCGACCTCCGCCTTGACAGGGCGGCGTGCACTCCGAGCTGCACCACAGGTCCTCGGTGTTCTCGAAGTCAAGACTCCGAGACGCGAATCGTAAGTCTATACGGTGCCGTCGCTCGGAGGCCGCGAGGCGACCCAAATCACGCCCTCTCGTAGGATAGGGCGTGATTTTCGTGCCGCTGATCGGCGCTTCGATGACGCGCACCTCGTGAGTACGTCGGTGGTGCTCGCGGTGCTGGCGGCGGGACTCATCCACGCCGTGTGGAACGCGCTCGCGAAGAGCCTCCACGACCAGTTCGCCAGCTTCGCGCTGCTCAACATCGCCAGCGCGCTGCTCAGTTGGCTGGCGTGGCCCTTCATTGGACTCGCGAAGTCGGCGGCGTGGCCCTATCTGGGCGTCTCGGTTCTCTGCCACGTCTCGTACGAACTGTTCTTGATGGGCTCGTACCGACGCGCGGACTTCTCCCAGTCGTACCCGGTCGCGCGCGGGGTCGCCCCCGTACTGGTTTCGTTCGCCGGTCTGGTGTTCGCCAATGAGCATCTGAACGCCAAGGGGCTATGCGGGGTGGGCGCGATCGTGATCGGCATCGTGGCGTTGTCGCTTCGTCGTGGCGACGCGTCGACCCGACAGCGAGGGGTTCGGTGGGCGTTGGCGACGGGTGTGGCGATCGCCACCTACACGGTCGTCGACGGTTTTGGCGTGCGCGCCAGTCACGACGCCCTGCGGTACGCGGCTCCACTCTTCGCGCTGCAGTCGACCCTCTGGTTGATCGGCGTCGTCGTGGTCCGACGACGCGACTGGTTGCCGTCACGACGCCAAACGGCGATCGGCCTGACGAGCGGCGTGCTCTCGATCGGTGGCTACGTGATCGTGTTGTGGGCGCAGACGCGCGCACCGTTGGGCATCGTGAGTGCGCTACGCGAGACCGGCGTGCTCTGGGCCGCACTCATCGGCGCCACGATCTTTCACGAGGGTCGACTGCGCCGGATACTGTTGCCCGCGGTACTGGTGAGCGTCGGGATCGGTGTTCTCGGCCTGAGTTGAGCCGAGCGGGCTTCTCGGTCGAAGGCTGCCTCGCTCGACGCTGGAGTCTGCGTTACGTGACGAGCACGAGACAGAACGGATGGCCCACGGGATCGAGGTAGACGCGAAACGTGGTGCCCGGCTGGAACTCAGCCTTGGTGGCGCCGAGTGACAGGACAAACTCCTCGCCGACGTCGAGATCGGCGACGTCGAAGTCGAGGTGCAGTTGTTGGGGGATCGGCCCCTCGGGCCACTGTGGCGCGACGAAGGAGTCGACCTTTTGGAACGCGATGGTCGGTTGCCTTTCGTTCACCAGTTCAATCCAGGTGACGTCCGTGGGTGGAAAGCCGCCCAGTGGTTCGACCGCGAGACCCGAGAGTTTCGAATAGAAGTCAGCCAGTGTCAGTGGTTCGGGGCAATCGAGGGCCACAACGCGAAAGAGTGGGTTCATCACGGGGCCGATACTACTGACGCGACGCGTCTCAATGGGTTGAGCTTCTACGTCCTTCGCCGATTATGGGATCGACGCCACGCTGTGCGGGTAGTTGCGGGCCGCTTCGCCGTACCACTGCGCCGACGGCTTCGGGGATCGTGCAAACGTTGTTCGGTCGACCGCGACGATGCCGAACTTCTGTCGGTAGCCGAACGTCCATTCGAAGTTGTCCAGCAATGACCACTGAAAGTAGCCGCGCACGTCCACGCCCTCGTCTTGAACCTCCTTGAGACCTCGTAGAGCTTCGAGGAGATAGCGAATCCGCTGGTCGTCGTCGTTGGTTCCGATGCCGTTCTCAGTGACGATGATGGGAAGGTCCGTGAACTGCGCGGCGCGACGGACCGTGTACTCGACGCACCGTGGCCAGAAGAGGTAGCCCATCTCGGTCCGCTCGCCGTCGAAGTTCTCGACGAGTCCGTTCGCGTCGATGATGATCTTGGTGTAGCACTGCACGCCGATGAAGTCGTCGCCAGTGCACGAGCGGAGGTACTCGTCCTCCATTTCCTGGCGCAACGAGTTCACGAGGTCGTCACCCCCGTCCACCGCCTCGTATTCCTGCATGGAGAGCGCGAACCCGATGGGGTAGTTACCGGGTCCACTGCGCAGCGCGTCACGCATCGCGACGTGGCACGCCCGCATCACCCGATTCACGTCGACGAACCGTTCCCAGCTACTCACCTTCGGCGGGAAGCTGGCCATCAGGTATCCCATGAGCGCGACGATGTTGGGCTCGTTGACGGTGCAGGCAATCCCGATGCCGTCGCCGAGCGCTTCGCCGACCACCCTCGCGTAGTTCCCAATCCACTCGACGATCTCGGGACTCTCGAAACCACCCGCGTCGGCCACCCACAGGGGCAGGGTGAAGTGGTGCAAGGTGACCACGGGAAGGATCGAACGACGTCGGCAACCGGCAATGACGTCACGGTAGTGCTCAAGCGCGGACTGGGAGATCTCACCTTTGGTGGGCTCGATGCGTGACCACTCGATGGAGAAGCGATAGGCGTTCAGTCCCAACGACTGGATGATGTCCAGGTCCTCTTCGTAGCGGTTCCACGAGTCGCACGCGTCACCGCACGGTTCAGCGGTGCCGCTCTCGGGATCGCGTTCGAAGCGCCACCAGTCGGTGTTGGCGTCGCCGCCTTCGATCTGGTAGCCCGACGTAGCGGTGCCCCACAGGAACGCGTCGGGGAAGTGGATGTGGTCAGTGGTCATGGTAGAGAAACTAGAGCCACGGCGGCACCGTCGCGACTCTTTCATCGAGCGATTTCCGCGTCGGCGTCGACGCGTCCCTCTCGTGGTCGAGACTACTTGTGGACGATGATGTAGAGACCCCACACCACGGACGCCGCGATCGCGGCGAGCGTGGTGGTCATCACGACGGCGTTGGTGGTCCGTACGGCGACGGTGGCGCCAACGCGGCGAAACTGCGACAGCGAGTAGACGCACACCGAGAACAGCACCACGATGCCGACCCCCAGAACGACGCTCGTGAGCAGCACCTGCCCGAGGGCGTGCCAGTCGATGAGGGGTGTCGGGGCCGCGGGCGGCGTCACGACTTACCCGCCGTCACTAGTTCGGCCGTCGTGGCCGTCTTGGCCGACTTCTCGAACGCTTCGAGGTGCTCGCCCCACTGGTCGTTCACGTTGCCCGCGTGGATCTGATCGCGCCGCGATCGGGCGAAGATGATGACGCAGTAGATCGCGAGGAGCGCTCCCATGACGAGCACGCCGACCGTGTAACCGAAGAGTCGCTCGCCGTAGAAGCTGGCGGCGCCGAAGACCGCCGCGCACGGCAACGTCAGTAACCACGCAACGCCGACGCGACCCGCGAGGGACCAGTGGACACTTCGCTTGCGCGTCCCCACTCCTGATCCCAGAATCGATCCCGTCGCCACGTACGTCGTCGAAAGCGGCATACCGAGGTGGCTCGACGAGAGGATGACCACCGATGAGGTCACCTGGGAGGCGAAGCCCTGGGTGGGGCTCAGTTTCGTGAATCCCTGACCCATCGTGCGAATGATCCGCCATCCTCCGATGAATGTTCCGAGCGCGATGGCAATACCGCAGAGCAGGACGACCCACTTGGGGTGGCGCTGTTCGCGCCGAGTGTTCCGTTGGCGACCAGTGCCAGGGTGATGACGCCCATCGTCTTTTGTGCGTCGTTCGTACCGTGAGCGATCGAGAGCAGCGACGAAGAACCGATCTGGCCGACGCGCATCCCCCAGGACTTGGTCGTGTTGTCGGACTTCGCCGTGAGGTGACGCGAGATCGTGGTCGCCAGTGCGGCGATGAGCAAGGCGAAGATGGGCGCGGCGATCGACGGCGCGAGCACCTTGCCGGTGATGCCTCCCCAGATCACGGCGCTGCCGCCGGCGTGGGCCATCATCGCCCCGACCACGCCACCGATGAGCGCGTGACTCGAACTCGAAGGAATCCCGAAGTACCACGTCGTGACGTTCCACGCGATAGCGCCGATCAAACCGGCGAACACCACGGGCAGAATTATCTGTCCCTGCTGGACGATGCCGCTCGCCACGGTGGCGGCAACTTTGAGCGAGAGGAAGGCACCGACGAGGTTCAAGCAACTACTCAGGATCACGGCCATCCGGGGCTTGAGGGCACCGGTGGCGACCGTGGGCGCCACGGCGTTGGCCGTGTCATGGAATCCGTTCGTGAAGTCGAACGCCAGGGCCACGAGGATGACCAGCGCGAGCAGGAAAGAGTTGTGCACCTTCCACTCTTAGCCCACTGCGAAAGGGCTCTCATCCGTGAAGTGCCCCAGTTTCCCTTCTGTTGTCCTAGATTTCACCTTCGCGTTACCTTGGCCGGGTCGAGAGTTCAATTGTTCGGCAGTGACCGCCGTCTTCATCTTCGTACTCGTGACATCTCGCTCGATCATGATCGCGAGTTCTTCGGACAGCTCAATGACGCACGAAGTGGCGCCTCTTTCGCGGACTCCGGTTCGGCGCTTGCATTCGTCTCGCGCCGAGGAACCGCTGACTGTCACCGTCCTTTCGGCGAACGAACGCTCGCCAACACGTCCGTCTCGAACGCTGCGGGGTGCATCGCGCGTGGCGATAAGGTGCGACTAGGGGACGACACGAGGAGACCGAAATGCCGTATGGATGGAACAACCACGGCGGAGGTCCTGGTGGGTGGATTCTCATGCTCATCGGAATGTTCGTCTTCTGGTCCATCTTCGCGTTTGTCATCGTCGCCGCTGTTCGTTACTTCAGTAGCGGCCACCACTACGCTGCGATGGCACACGGCACGGCGGCGCACGATTCCGCGATCGAGATACTCAAGACGCGCTTCGCGAAGGGCGAGATCGACGAGGCTGATTTCAAGACGCGCCTCGCACTCCTGGAGGGTACGAAGTAACTCGCGCTTCCATGGAGGTCGGCCAAGCGTAGAGGTCAGTCAACTGATCCGACGATCGGAGCGCAGGGTGTCAGAGACAAGTGAGCACTGGGACTCGATCTACGGTTCGCACCCGAGTTCCAGCGTCAGTTGGTACCAGCGCGAGCCGACGGTTTCGTTGCGACTGATCACCGCCAATTCCTCGAAGGAGTCGTCCGTTCTGGACGTGGGCGCGGGGACGTCCCAACTCGTCGATCGACTCATGGCGCTCGACTATGAAGACGTGACGCTGCTGGACGTGTCGGCCGCGGCGCTGTCGGAAGTGACCGGTCGCCTCGGCGAATGCGGAGGTCGGATCACGTACGTCGTCGGTGACGTGCTGCGCTGGTCGCCCGGACGGGTCTATGACGTGTGGCACGACCGCGCGGTCTTCCATTTCCTCACAAGTTCGCAGGATCAGGCTCGCTACGTCAGCGTCGCGGCTGGCGCACTACGGACCGGAGCGAAACTGGTGATCGGCGTGTTCGCCAATGACGGGCCCACCGAGTGCTCAGGTCTTGAAGTTCGAAGATTCCAGGCGGACGATCTGGAGCGACTCTTCGGCGACTTCTTTGCGATGGAGTTTGACGAAACTGAACTGCACGTGACGCCCGCGGGCGCACGTCAGTCGTTCATTTGGGCGGTGTTGCGTCGTAGGGGAAACTGAAGGACAACTCGAGTCCACCGAGCGCGCTCTTGGCCGTCGACATCGTTCCTCCCATCGACGTGGCGATATCGCCCATGATGCTCATGCCGAGGCCCGATCCCCCCGACGTGCGCGACCTCGAGTCGTCGAATCGTTGGAATCGCTCAGGTCGGTTCCCGTAGGAGCTTTCGGGCATCCCGGGACCGGCGTCTTCGAAACACAGCACGAGACGCGTTCGCTCGATGAACAGTGAGACCTTTACCGCGTCGGTCTCACCGGTGTGGCGGGCAATGTTGCCAAAGGCGTTGAGGATGAGGCGCTCCAAGAATTCACCTCGCCCGGTGACCCACACGTTGTCTTGGATCGCCGTGGTCACGTTTCGTTGCGGATGGTCCGTCGCGAAATCACTGGTCACCGTGCGGACCGTCGAGCTGAGATTCACCGATGTTCCTTCCAGTACCGGGACTTCGTTGACTTCGGCCAGGAAGAGCAGATCGTTCACCAGGACGTCCATCCGGCCCACCTCCCTTTGGACCCGATCAAGCGCCCGCAATCGCTGTTCGTCAGTGACCTGAGTGTTGGACAGTAATTCGGCGTAACCCTTGATCACCGTGAGCGGCGTGCGCAACTCGTGGGAGGCGTCGCCGATGAATTGCTGGGTTGCCTTGGTGATCCGCTGCTCGGTCTCGATCGTCCTCTGAAGGGACTGGACCATTCGTGCGAGTGCCGTCTGGAGCGCTCGGATGTCAGAGCTTCCGATCGCCGGAGGAATCGAGTGATCGACGTCACCGTGGGCCACGGACGTGGCGAAGGAGATCAGCTGCTTGATGATCCTCAAATCGCGTCGCATGAAGAGACGGGCGGTGACGCCCATCGCGATTGCGGCGATGAGACCGACGAGGACGGTTCGCTCCACCAGTTGGTGTTCGCGACTGGCGATCCCCGAGGTCGACTCGGCGACCACCAGGTAGTCGCCACCACCGATGCCGATCGACCGGTAGCGAAAGCCGCCGAGGTCCGACGATGAGCGAATAGCGCCGATCGACCTCGTGACGTCAGACTTCGTCGGCGACTTCGTCATTGCCACGTCGCCAGTGGCGATTTGGGTCACCTTCCCGTTGGGTCCGACGACGTCCATCGTGACGTCGTAATTGTTCTGCTGGACGATGCTGAGCGCACTGCTGAGCGTCGTCAGTGGATGACCCGATCCGCTCGCGATCACCGCGTTGATGGTGTTGTCGAGTGACGAGTAGTCAGCGCGTGAACTGGTCGCGACGGCGAACCAACCCACCAGCAGTGCGACCACGGTCGTGATGGCGATGAGCAGTACGGTCAGCCGAGTGGACAGCGTCATTGCGAGCTGGCAGAGTCAACTAACTTGAAGCCGACGCCTCGGACCGTTACGATCGGCGCAAAGCCGTCGCGGTGGATCTTCTTTCGCAGATAGGAGATGTACGTGTCGAGAACCGACGTTTCTGATTCGAAGTCGATGTCCCACACTTCGTTGAGCAATTGCTCTCGGGTGAGAAGACGATTCTTTCGTGCCATCAAGATCTCGAGCAACCGAAACTCGGTGGCCGACATCTCGATTGCCTCGCCGTCATAGACCACTTCGTGGCGATCGACGTTCATCGTCAGGGCGCCGCAGTGGTAGGCAAGATCCTCTTCGACGTTGACACTCGTCCGTCGAAGGATCGCCGCGACGCGCAGGAGAAGCTCCTCCAGGCTGAAGGGTTTGCGAACGTAGTCGTCGGCCCCGACACGAAGCCCTCGAGCGACGTCAGTGGCCGAATCGCGCGCGGACAGGAGGAGTACCGGCGTCGCACCTCCCTGGCTGCGCACTGTTTCGATGAACTCGAATCCGTCCATCGTGGGCATGTTGATATCGACGATGCAAAGGTCGAACTCCCGGCTCTTCCACAGTTTCATGGCCTCGGCGCCGTCTGAGGCCGCCTCGGGTTCGTATCCGGCAATCCGCAAGGCGTCGCACAACAGGTCGCGCACGCCGGCTTCGTCGTCGACAACGAGAATGGTTGGCAAGAACGGCACCTCCTATGGAGGCGAGCGTACTGGGCGATTCACCAAGGCGTCGTTGCGCCCTCGCACGCGGCAGATCTCGCAGCAAGATATCGGCCCTTTCACAACGTTTTCACAACCTCCATTAGTACGATTCAGGTTGTTCAGATAAAGGAATTCCGTATGAAGACATGGCTCGCCCGGATTGGTGCAGCATTGGCGCTGGCCGTCACGCTCGGTGCCGTGATCCCTGCCACCGCCTACGCCGGGTCGAGTGGAACGACCACCACGACACAGTTCCCTGGTACGCATTTCGGTCCGATGACGCAGAAGCAGTTCCGCAATGCGGAGAAGGTCATCAACCATAAATTCGAAGCCGCAGTTCATGCGGCGCAAGCGCAACTCATCGCGGCACTTATTGCGGCCCACAACCCTGGGGCTCGCAGCACCGCCCGTGCGCAGTTCCGCCTCGCCGTCATCGCGGCGTCGTCGGATCGAGACGCCGCATTGGTGCAACTCGGCACGCCTCCGACTGGCACGCATGGCTACAAGGGTGTCAACAACGGCGCCTGAAGAAGGTCGCAGTCCTCGGCCTCGCGTTCTTCCTCGACCCTCTTTTCTGAAGCGGGCCACCCGTACGGCGCCACCACTCGCCCGTAACACCTTGGGTTGACGGCGTGGCGTGAATGAACGCTGGGCCATTCGCCGTGGTGACCTAGAGTCCTCGCTCCTGGCGAAAATCGCCGACGATCGCGTTGGCGTGGCCGTGCCCCATACCGTGTGCCGTCTTCAGGAAGTTGACCATCTCCACGTGCTTTTGAAGGCCCGAGGTCTCGAGGAGTGCCTTCCACTGCGATATTGGTTGTCCGTACTTCTTCTCTATCGACGGGAAGTACGACTTCGGTCCGCACACCTTTTCGGCCATGGCGTCATGGTACCAATGGATGGCGTCGAACCAAGTGCCCCATCCTTGAGAAGAGACGCTCGGCCGCGGACTATCGCCGGGCGGTGCGCTCGCCGTTGCGTGGCGATTGATTGGCCGCCGCAAATTTTGCCGGTGTAACCTTCGCACATGTTTCGAGGGGGAGGCGGGAAATGTCCAGTCTGACGACACCCTCTGCTCCTCTGACTGACTCCGAGCAGGGGATTGTGTTGCGCGGCGTGACCAAACATTTTGGATTACACGCCGCCGTGCGTCACGTTGACCTCGATATCGCGCGCGGTGAGTTCTTCACGATGCTCGGCCCGTCGGGTTCGGGTAAGACGACGCTGCTGCGACTCATCGCGGGGTTCGAGGTGCCCGACGCCGGCACGATCTCGTTGCGAGGCGTCGACGTCACGGGCAAGCCTCCGTATCAGCGCGGCGTCAACACCGTCTTTCAGGATTACGCCCTCTTCCCGCACTTCTCGGTCGCGGACAACGTGGGCTACGGGTTGCGCGTTCGTCGAGTCGCGCGCGCTCAACGAAACGACCGCGTGACCGCGGCGCTCGAGATGGTGCGGATGAGTGACTTCGCGGGCCGCAAGCCGGCCCAACTCTCTGGAGGCCAGCGTCAACGTGTGGCCCTGGCACGCGCAATCGTGAACGAGCCGGAGGTCCTGCTCCTGGACGAGCCGCTCGGCGCGCTCGACTTGAAGCTGCGCCAGGAGATGCAGGTTGAGCTCAAGCGGATCCAACGCCAGATCGGTATCACCTTCATCTATGTCACCCACGATCAGGAGGAAGCCCTGACGATGAGCGATCGGCTCGCGGTCTTTCGTGACGGCCAGATCGAACAGATCGGCCCGCCGGCCGAGGTCTACGAGCGACCGGCCACCGAGTTCGTCGCGTCCTTCGTCGGCACGTCGAACGTCATAATGACGCCGGGCGGTCGGGCGGTCTTGCGGCCCGAGAAGATCGATCTCAGTGAGGGGCCGGCTCCGTCGGGACGAATCGGCGCCCCCGGGCGTGTGGTCGACGTTGCCTACCTGGGCATGCTGACGCGATTCACCGTGGAACTCGGCGACGGCAAGTTGATGACGGCCGTTCGCCAAAACCGATCGACGGGCAATGACAGGGATTCGCTCCTGCCCGGCCGCGAGGTCACGGTCTCCTGGGACCTCGCCGACGCGTTCCCCCTAGCAACTATGTTCGACCCTGAAAGTCAGAGCGGACAATCAACAAAGGAGCATCATGAATAGTTCACGAATTCGGCGAGGGGCTGGGGCCGGCGTCGCCGCCCTGGTGCTGAGCTTCGTCGCAATGCCGATGACGTTCATTGGCTCGGCCGGCGCGGCACTGAGTACGCCGCCCACCCAGGGCATGTCCCCGCAGCAGTCCGTGGGCAAGGGCGAAGGCACCTTGAATCTCATCGCGTGGGAGGGCTACGCCCAGCCCCAATGGGTCACTCCGTTCACCAAGGCCACCGGCTGCAAGGTCAACGTCAAGTACGCGGGTAGTTCGAGCGAGATGGTGTCGCTCATGGCCAACGGCGGCGGCCACCAGTACGACCTCGTGTCGGCCTCGGGCGACGCCGACCTGCGCCTGATCTACGGCGGCAACGTGAAGCCCATCAACATCAAGCTCATCCCGTCATGGAACCAGTTCCGGCCCTTCTTGAAGGCGCCGTCGTTCAACACCATCAACGGACGCCACTACGGCATCAGTTACGAGTTCGGTCCGAACGTGCTCCTGTACTCGAAGAAGACATTCCCCACTGCGCCCGCGTCGTGGTCGGTCCTGTACAACTCGAAGTACAAGGGCAAGGTGACGGTTCCCGACAATCCGATTCAGATCGCCGACGCCGCGCTCTACCTGTCCAAATCCAAGCCCTCCCTGGGCATCACCGACCCGTACGAGTTGACCCAGGCACAGTTCACCGCCGCGGTGAACCTGTTGAAGTCCGAGCACCCGTTGATCAAGAAGTACTGGGACCTCGCCAGTCAGGAGATCTCACTCTTCCAAAACGGTTCGGTAGTTGTCGGGGCCGCGTGGCCGTACCAGACGAACACGCTTCAGGCGGCCGGCGCCAAGGTCGCCGACACCATTCCGAGTGAAGGGGCGACCGGCTGGGCGGACACGTGGCTGCTCGCCACGAACGCGCCGCACCCCAACTGCGCCTACAAGTGGATGGCGTACGTGTCGACACCGAAGATCCAGGCGCAAGAGGCGATCTACTTCGGTGAGACGCCGGCCAACACCCTGGCGTGCGCGATCATGAACACACTGCAGAAGGGTGGCTGCGCCGCGTACCACGCCAACGCTCCCGAGTCGTACTTCTCGACGATCAAGTTCTGGAAGACGCCACTGTCGACGTGTGACAACGGCAAATCGAACTGTGTCGACTTCACTCAGTGGCAACAGGCCTGGACGCAGATCATAGGGTAGGTCGCCTTGTCGACTGAAGTGCGTTTTCGTCAACGAGCAGGGGCGGCGCTGTGGCGCCGCCCCTGGCTTCGTGGCGTCCTGACGCTCTCGCCGCCGTTGCTCTGGTTCATCGTGGTGTACCTCGCCTCACTGGTCACCATGCTCGTGACGGCCTTCTTCACGGTCAACTCGCTCACCGGCAACGTGGTGTACCAGTGGACGTGGTCGAATTTCTCCCAGATCTTCACGCAGGGGGTCTACGGGCAGATCATCCTGCGAACGCTGCTGATGGCGGTCGTCGTGACGATCACCGACGCGCTGGTGGCGTTGCCCTTCGCCTTCTTCCTCGCCAAGATCGCCAGTCGACGGTGGCGCCAAGTACTGCTCGCGATGCTGCTGCTCCCGTTGTGGGCGAGCTACCTCGCCAAGGTGTACGCGTGGATTAACATCCTCTCGGACAAGGGCGTGTTGCCCGGTATCGAATCGCGCCTGGGATTGCCGACGACCCACATCGCCTATTCGAACATCGCGATGTGGATCGTCTTCAGTTATCTCTGGTTGCCCTTCATGATCGTGCCGATCTACGGCGCCTTCGAGCGCGTACCCGATTCCTTGCTGGAGGCCTCATCGGACCTGGGTGGCGGAACGTGGTCGACCTTTCGCTGGGTGCTCCTACCGATGGTGTTGCCCGGCATCGTCGCGGGGTCCATCTTCACGTTCTCGTTGACGCTGGGCGATTTCATCACGCCCCTGCTGATCGGTGGGTCGAACTCGAACTTCATCGGCAATGCCATCTACGACAGTGCGATCAATGGCGGCAATCTGCCCTTCGCCGCGGCGCTGGCCTTTGTCTCGATCGCCATCATGGCCGTGTACCTGCTGCTCGCGCGCTTCGCGGGCGCCTTCGAGGCGCTATGAAGCTCTCGCGTTTCATGAGAGGAGGGTTTGCCGCGTTCGCGGCCCTCGTAGTGATCTTCCTGATCGCCCCACTGCTCGTCATCATCCTCTTCGCGTTCGACGCGTCCAACGTCCAGACGTTCCCGATTCATCACTGGACGCTGTCGTGGTTCTCGGTCGCGTGGCACGACCCTGCGGTTCGCAGTTCCCTGTGGCTGAGCGTCAAGGCGGGCGCCCTCGCCACGATCATCGCGCTCATCCTCGGGACCCTGGTCGCCTTTGGGATCCACCGATTTCGCTTCTTCGGACGCGACACGGTGTCGCTGCTGCTGGTGTTGCCCATCGCGTTGCCCGGCATCGTCACCGGTTTGGCGCTGCAATCGGCGTTCAATCTCGCCGGCGTTCCCTTCTCGCTCTACACGATCGTGATCGGCCACGCCACGTTCTGCATCGTGGTGGTGTTCAACAACGTCGTCGCACGACTGCGGCGGACGTCGATGTCGTTGATCGAAGCGTCGGCCGACCTCGGCGCCAGTCCGTTGCAGACCTTCCGGTTGGTGACCATGCCAATGCTGTCTACGGCGATCATCGCCGGCGCGCTGCTCGCCTTCGCACTGAGTTTCGACGAAGTCATCGTGACGACGTTCACCGCGGGCGCGCAGAATACATTGCCGTTGTGGATCTTCGGCGCGATTCGCCTGGGTCAGCAGTTGCCCGAAGTCAACGCCGTCGTGGTCGGCGTGCTCATCCTCACGTTGGCGCCGATCGCGTACGCCGCGCGCATCTCGAGTGGCGAGCGAGTCGGATCGTCGGTGCGTTCGTCGCCGTAGTCGTTACGGTATCGCTGGATTCATTGACGCAACGTTCGTGGTTACGAGCCGGAGATCCACTTTGGGCCAGTGTTACCATGTCGCTCATCGAGCGTTGAGGGGGCGAGCGGATGCGTGGCCACTGCACTTGGGATCTTCCCCGGCCAGGCCGCAGTCGCGGACACGCCGGTCCAGGTTGGCGTCAATGACTGACCTCGAGCCAATGAGCAGCGTAGCCAAGTCCGAGATTGCGCCGTCCAGGGGCCGCACCTTCGCCCGACGCGTTCTTGCGGTCCTGTTGCTCACCCTCTCGAGCGTGCTCTTTCTCTTGGCTGGATGGACCAACGTCGCGTCGTCCCTCGTCGGTTCACCCAAGGCGACCGCCGACGTCATTCTCGCGGTCGTGACCAGCACCAACGTTCGCCACGCCGTGGCGGTCAAGTTGGTCGATCAAATCAGAAAGGACAGCAGTGGCGCGACCAGGCAGGCCATTGCACAGCATCGCGCACAACTCGTGGTCGCCGTCGAGGGCATCATCGCCGACCCGGTCACGCAACGTATCGCCCGCGCCGACTTCGTGCGGGCCTACGACGCGCTCGCGGCGCACCGCAGTGATCGGATCGACCTTCGTCCGCTGATCTACCGGTTCACCCAGGTGATGCACGCGATCGATCCTCAGATCCCGCTGAAGCCCGCCGGGCTCAAGCACGTCGTGGTGACCATCCGGCGACGCAACTATCCGCTGCGTGCGGCCCAGTCCTTCTTTCCCATTGAGCTGATACTCGTCGGACTGAGCCTCCTGGGGGCGACCTTGACCACGGGCTTTCTCGTACGTCGGTCGCGACACCAGTACTGGGCGTTGGGCTTGACGCTCGGCGTCCCGGCCTTGTTGTTAATGGGCGGGGGTCTGGTGCTGCGCGGCGTGGTGCGGGCCCTTCACTTCAGTGACCCCAACGCGAAGTTGATCGCCATCGAAGCGGCGAAGCGGATATCGAACGTGTTCATCGTGACGGGCCTACTCCTCGGGCTCATCACCGTCATTGCTTTGAGCGCCTGGTACGTCGGTCGTCGTCGGCGGTTTCGTCGCCCCCCTCTGGCTCTGTAGCGAATCCTCTCGCGCGACAGTGCCCGTCGAACGATTTCGCCATGACACGAGGGGTAAGAGCGCGAGGGCGAGTACGAGCAGCACCTGGAGGGCAATGGTCCAGGGCGACCCCCACACCTGGGAGAGGATCGACCCAAGTTTGGCGTCCGCCACCACGGCCGTCGCGACGTAGATCGAGTACGTGACCAGGCGACCGACGAAGAACGCCAGGGTCAAGGGAACGATACGAAGGTCGAGTAGTCCCGCCGCGCAAAAGAGTTGCGCAGAGGGGAGTGGTGACAGCACGAACAGTGCGGCGAGCGCCACGGTTCGACCTCGGCGTTCGACGAGCCGCGCTTCAAGGTTCTCCAGATTCGCCCGGTATCGATCGGGAAAATGAAACCGAAGCTTTCGAAATCCGAGGCCCAAGAGCAGGCGGCCAGCCGAAGAGGCGAGGGCGCCGAGGCCGACCAGTAGCACCGGATCAAAGTGCCAGCGCAATCGGGCGAAGACGAGCAGCGACCAGGTGGGCGGCCCGAACGCAGGAAGCAGGTTCACGCCGAAGACCAAGAGTCCGAGAATGAGATAACGCACTGGAGGCATTAGAGCACGTTGGCGACGCGGCCCAATCGGCGACGCGAGTACGAGGATCGACGTCGGATCGCCACGTCACCGACGAGCGAACCCGCTCTCGGTACGTCGAGTTGACCCGCAGCGACGCGACTCTGTTACAGCCTCACTTCGGCGCGGGGGCGTCTCTGGGCAGCCCGAGCACTCGCTCGGCGATGATGTTTCTCTGTACCGCGGACGTGCCACCGCCGATGGTGAGGGCCTGTGAGTAGAGCAGTCCGTACGTCCACGCCGCGCCCTCCGCACCGGCCCGTCCGCCCGGTCCTCGCCCGCTCACCATTCCCGCGGCGCCGGCCAACCGATGGGCGAGGGTCATGACCTCTTGTCCGTGATCGTCGGCGAGGGCCTTTCGCACGCTCGCCTCGGGACCGGGCTCGCGGCCCGCTAACGCGGCGGACAGCAAACGCAGCCGGAGCAGTCGCAGTATCTCCCCGTGTGACCAGCACTTGACGAGGTCGTCGCGTTCTAGAGCCGAGTGCGCCACGTCCAGGTCTCGAACCTCATTGACGAGGTCAGCCGCGGTGGCGCCGCGTCCCCAGAGTGCACCTTCACCCGAAAGCGAGACGCGCTCGTTACCGAGGGTCACCTTCGCGAGTCGCCATCCGTCGTTCACCTCACCAATGAGGTAGTCCTTCGGGAGACGGACTTCGTCGAGGAACACCTCGTTGAAGGCGTGGTCCCCCGTCATGTCGATCAGGGGACGAACCGTCACACCGGGGACGTTCATCGGACAGACGAAGTAGCTCACGCCCTTCTGGGGAGCACCTTCCTTGGACGTACGGGCGAGCAGGATGCCCCACGTCGCGATATGGGCGTAACTGGTCCAGACCTTCTGTCCCGTGATGACCCACTCGTCACCGTCCAGTGTCGCCGAGGTCGTGAGAGAAGCGAGGTCACTGCCGGCGTTGGGTTCGCTGAAGAGTTGGCACCAGAACTCCTCGCCACTCAGCAGTCCGGGCAGCCACCGCTCCTGCTGTGCTTGCGTGCCGGCGTAGAGAATGGTGGGGCCGGCCCATCCGATGCCAATAGGGTTGATCGGTCGCTGCACCTTCGCCCGGCTGAGTTCGTCGTCAATCAGCAGTTGGTACTCAACCTCCGCGCCGCGTCCCCAGGGTGCAGGCCAGTGCGGCGCGACCAGGCCAGCCTGGGCGAGCTGTCGTCCCGAGGGGTTGGGATGTTCCACCAGCCACTGGCGGATCTCCTGGCGTCGCGGATCGTCGACGTCAACGTCGACTTCGAGAGGGGCCGCGGTCATGGGGGCGAGCAGACCGCGTCCCGACTGTTCCTCGTCGGTCTCGTTGGGCACTACTTTCGCCATTGGCACCTCCTCGTCAAACGTACTCTCAATGACGTGGTGCTTCCAGAGGGTCGACGACGAGGCAACCGGGGCCATTCCTCGTTATTCAAAGACGCGAATCGTAGACGCCGGCCCCCGCGAATCCCTAGAGCGGCTTCGTCGCCCAGTAGTCGGCGCCGCCCTTGGATTCGCGTAACGCTTCTTCGCTCTCGAACCCCGGCGCCATCGACGCCGTGCTTCCCGCCATCACTTGGTGGTGTTCGATGTTGAGCAGTCGAATCCAACTCTGTTGACCCATCGTGAGTGAGATGAAGCAACCCAGTTCGACGAGTTCCTCTTCTGAGAAATGCGTGCGAAGCCGTTCCCAGAATGCTTCGTCGGGGTCAAGTCGCCACGTGATCGCCTCGGCATAGGAGAGCGCGGCACGCTGTCGCTCGTCGTAGGCGCCCGATGTCTCGAAGTTCATCAGCTCGTCGAGCTTCCCCTCCGAGATTCCCGCCGCGCTGCTTCGTTGATTCCCGCAGTACTCGCATTTGACCGAGCGCGACACGTACACGCGGCACAATTCCTTGAGTGAGTGATCGACGACGCCGTCTCGGTACAGCTTGGCCCATGAATCGGCGAACGCCCAGAAGGCGCGCCGCGAATGCGCGCGCACGGCCGTGCTCTCCGGGCGAGGTGTCCCCTCGTTCGCGCACCGGCGCATCTCGACCAACATCGACTCGTCCATCTCTGAGAGGGGGAAATAAGAGATCCGCTGTGGTCGCTCGGACACGAGGGCACCGTCCTTACCTTGTCGGGTGCCTTTGAGAATACCTCGCCCGCTGCGGATCATCGCGTGCGGCGCCGGCATCGTCGGCGTCGATTCAGTCTGCGTTCATCTAGCGTGGTCGACATGAACCTGGAACTTGTGACGATTGTCGTCAGTGACTACGACGAGGCGATTGCGTTCTATGTGGACGTGCTCGGAATGGAACTGATCGAGGATTCTCCTTCCGTCGCCGGCAGCGGAATGGCGAAACGATGGGTCGTGGTTCGCCCCCCTTCATCAGTGACGGGCATACTCCTCGCTCAGGCCGACGGTGAAGCCCAGGTCGCAAGGATTGGCGATCAAACGGGCGGCCGCGTTGGATTCTTTCTCAGGGTCGACGACTTCGGCGAGACGTATGAGCGCATGGTCGCAGTCGGCGTGGAGTTCATCTCGGAGCCGAGGGACGAGGACTACGGCAGGGTGGTGGTCTTCGTGGATATCGCGGGTAATCGCTGGGATCTTCTTGGTCCGGTGGCTCGATCACCGGCGTGACGAGTTAAGGAGTTGGCGGTGTCGTTGTCGGACTACGCGATCCATGAGCGTGATCTACGGTTCCATCACTTGCTACGAGCAATGTTCGTGGCACGCCATTCGAGAACACCGTCTCGTTCGTGAAGTTGCTGACGGGGAGGCAGCGACACAGAAACGGACCAACGATCAGGTCCTCGAACCTCGAGCGACGGCGCCGGATACGAGGTGAACCGCCGCGTTCCTTCGCCCACAATGTCGACATTGGAGTGAATTACGTCCTGGATCAGCAGGCCATTCTCATACGAAAAGGCACTGGAATCGCCGCGACAATCGCCGCCCGAATTGACGACTTCTAGATTAATTGTCGTAAATCCACGATTCATGCCTATACGAAAGTGGTTGTGATCAGGTAGTACAAAACCACTGGCGAAAATTGAGTTCCAGGATTATGTTCAGCACGGGCCTGGTGACCGTCACGGGGCCAGGGGAAACAAATGTATCTATTCACGAGAAGCGCGCGCCTCAACAGCTTTGATGGCATGGAATGGGCATCGAATATACGGGGCCACGCAGCCGAGGTTCTGAATAATGACGTGCAGTTATGGACCACGGTCTTCTCGCCGGGCTCGGGCCTGCTGAGTTGGACGTCGTGGTGGGACAGCCTGGCTTCCCTGGAATCGGCGATGGCGGGACTCTTGGGGAGCGCCAAGTACGTCGAACTCGCGACGCAAGGGCGCGACTTCATCGAGGGCGGAGTGGACGATCTGCTGAGTCAGACGGTCTTCGGAGAGCCAGCTGGTGACACCTCGGCGAGGTACGTCGGCGTCGTGCAGGCGGTGGCCGCCAATGGAAGGATCGGTGACGCGATGGCGGCCGGCGTGGGCATTGCCCAGAAGGCTGCTGAAGTGGCCGGAACACCGACGATGTTCGTGCGTGGCGTCACGGGCGCCTACGGAGGAGTCGGCTGGATCTCCGGCTACGAGAACCTGGCGGCGATGGACGCTGCTGAGACCAAGCTCGCCGCCGATCCGAGTTGGTTGTCACTGGTCGACGGGAGTGCCAGTTGCTTCATCGCGGACCCGACCGTAACGCAGTCGGTCATCTTCATGAAGGTTGGTTAGAAGAAGTGGAGTGGAGTGGGCACGGTGACGTGCCTACTCCACGCTTGATCCAATGATCGATGCGTTCGACCGTGTGTGCCCGCGAGTTCGATCAGATTCGATTCACTTGGTGCCGCACCGATAGGTTGTTGCGGTGCCATTATCCGACCAAGTGCAGCCGATCATTCGAACGCAGAGACTCGAGTTGCATCACCTTTCGGTCGACCAGCTCGTCAAGCTGTACGAGTCGCCGCATGACGCGTCGATCTATGACAATCGACCGTTCGATAATCCACATCGCGTCCTAATTGATGACTCTGGGCCATTGAAGTGGCGGGTGCCCCAGGTAAAGGTCGAACCGTCCCTCAACAAATGGTTCGTCCGATGGATTGTCCTATCGCATACGCGTGAAATCATCGGCAGTACGAGCTTTCATGGACCGCCGAGCACCGACGGAATGATCGAGATTGGATATGGAATCCATCCCGACTTTCAAGGTCAGGGGTTTGGGCCTGAAGCGCTTACGGGTATGTGGAGTTGGGCGATTGAGGAGGTCCACGTCAAGACGCTGCGTTACACGGTGAGTCAAACCAACACTCGATCATTGAGAGTCATTCAGAAGTTCGGGTTTACTAACGTCGGACAGCAGATAGATGACGTCGATGGACCGGAATTGATCTTTGAATTGTCGTCAATCGACTTTAGGAGATTGTTCTTCATTGACTGGCGCGTTGAGTAGAGGTTCACGTCAGGCCCGAGACGCCAGTGCTTCAATCGTCCGAACGCCATGAATTCGTGACGTATAGATGGCAGTGGCGAGGGGCGTTTGAGAATTTTGAGGTCACCGCTCTTCACGGCGACGCATTTGAAGCTGGAGTTGTCGTTGCCAGTGAGACCGACTGGCAATCCCTGCTTGCGAATCACAGCCTCGGGTGGGTTACCGCGAGAGATCGAGATCAACTGCTTGGTTTTGTCAACGTGATCTGGGACGGCCAATTGCACGCGTGGATTCAGGACCCGATGGTCAATTCGGTGTCGAGGCACTTGGGCGTTGGAACCGAGTTGGTCGCCACGGCCCGCGAAGCCATCCCGAGTGGAGCGGTATTCGCCAACACGGCTCGGTCAGACCAATTCAGACCTCCGTCGCTGCTCTCAGGCGCTGGAGCGTTGCCTCCATGTTCGACACGAGGTCCGCGCTGCGATCTTTAACGCCCATGAGAAACCGGTCAGCCATGCGGTAGTACCAGGGCATGTCGCGCAGCATCTCGAATGATTCCGTGACATTGGTGCCACCGACCGCGGGCTCGAAGCGATAGGTCCACTTCGTCATGTCCCGGCCCCGGTGTCCAGTGACGAAGGCGAACTCGTGTCCGTGGTCAGCGACAACGACGCGCGGCTTTGTCGACCACCGGACTAACCCGCGACGGTTACTGCCCTTGAATCGTGCACCGACGGTTGGCCCGACTGCCCCGTCGATCCATTCGCAATGCTTGCACTCCGGACTCCACTCGCCCATGTGGCGCACGTCCGACACGGCGTCATAGAGGACCGAGGGCGACACTCGCACTTCGATGCTTGCTTGTCCCCGCGTCCCAGCCTTCACGACACTCTTTTCAGGGCGTCGAGCATCGCGAGTGAATCGGTGTAGAACTCGGCTGTGGTGATCATTCCGTCGCACAGGGTCCAGACGTGTACTTCTGGCATATCGAACACGGCACCATTGGCCACGACCGTTCCTCGGCTTCGGCCGAACTGGATGACCCGGTCGCCCGCTTCGAACAACCCATCACTGGTGACGACGGGGTCAACGGTCCCACCGAGCGCGAGTCCGAAGGTCACGACACCATCGAGTCCTTCATATCGCCCACCCCACGGCAGGGCGTCGTCTTGTAGGACCACACAGTCGGGGTCGCAAAGTTCGAGGATGCGATCCACGTCCCCCGCCGCGAATGCTGCGTACAGTTCTTTGATGATCTCGATGTTGGACATCGACCCCCTCAGTCCTTCGGTTACCTAAGTTTCGGTTTCCGAAGTATAATCCCCGTTCATGACTTCGTCAAGCGAACTCCCGGTCGATCGGTTGGCCATTGGTCAGATCATTGGCCGGCTCCTCTTTCAGTTCCGGTCCGAACTCTTTGACCGCGCCGAAGCGGATGGTCGGTTCCGCGACATCCGTTTCGCGCATCTCCAGGTGTGGGGGAACATCGGGATCGAGGGCATCCGACTAACGGACCTAGCTGCAAAGGCACATCTGAGCCTGGCGGCCTGCTCTGAACTCGTCGACGAACTCCAAGAACTTGGCTATCTGAAGCGCCAGCCTGATCCTTCCGATGGTCGAGCAAAACTACTCTTTCCGACCGCCAAGGGTCGTGAGGTCCTCGACGCCGCCGGGCTTGCCGTGGCCGATCTTGAGCAACGATGGCGCGAGCTGATCCCACCGGGCACCTTCGATCAGGCGTGCTACGCCTTCAACGACCTCATCGGCGCGCTTGCAAGCGAGGACAAGTTCTCCCGGCCCTGAGCAAAAGGTTGATCGTGGAGCGATGCCTGACGCGTGCTGCTACCGAGTTGTATCCGGGAGCCCCCTAACGCCTGGGTAGGTCAAACCGGCACCTCAAGCCAAGCCGGTCGCTTCGCTGCGGTAGCGATTAGGCCGCGCACTTCAAGCGTCTGGTATCAATCTTGCTGGTTCGGCCCCGTGGCACAGTCGGGAAGTCGGAAGGCCTAGGCACCAGTGCAAGGTTGGTTTTTGGTGTCGGGCCTCCGACGATGACGTAGTTCAGTACGTACTCCGAGAGCGAACCACCGCGAAACCAAGACGAATGGCGTTCGTACGATTGTGCTTAGCTGGCGATCCCAAGTCTCAGGCGTTGGTCACGTTTCCCAGTGACGACTGGCGTGACTACCCCTCTTCACTGGTAACGCTGACGACTCGATCCTTCGGGAAGGCCGCGATGGGTGTCGCGGAAAGTTCTCGGCTCTCTCTGCGAAAGACAATCCAGTCCGAATCCGTGTGGAATCCACCAGCCTCAAAGGTCACTGGATTGAGACCCTTCTGCTCATCCACCTCGAAGTCAACAAGTACCTTGAATTTCATCCGGTCTCCCCTCTTTGGCAACCTGCACCATCAACCTCATGAGTCAATGCGCGTCAATCTATCAATCCCCAGTGCTGGGTATCAGAGGGACGACCTCGGACCTCCGCCACACGCCACGCCTCGGCCGAGTCAAGTCGCCGGTCAAAAGGCCAGCAAGAAGTGCGCCCACGGGACTATCTTCTCACGTTGAGACAGCCCGCTCCACGTATGGAGGAGATCCGTATCAGCGCGTGATCGCTCGTCACTTTTAGCGCATCTTGAGTCGTCGCGCCCGAATAGGTGTCGATGGCGTTAGTGGTCAAACGATTCGCAGCCTACGCAAGCCTCCAGTGCAGGGAGACAGAACAGAGGCGTCGGGCCTCCGACACGAGTCAGATCGCCGATTGTCAATTCGGCGATCGGTCCCCAATGATTCGCATCGTCCAAACAAGATTGGATGGAACGCCCTTCAAGGTTCCGCGACTGAAGCGGGCGCTAGTTCTCGCTGCAGTCACCGGCGAATTGAAGATAGAAAGGCTGAACGGCGAGTTCGAGCGTGTGCCGATGACCCCAGAAGGACATCACTATCGGCAGATTCGTCACGTACGACGTCTCACCACCTCCGGCATTGGGGTTCCCCTTTGGCCACGGAGTTCAGGTCACGGTCTTGCTAAAGACGATTTCCTGGTACCAATGCCCCTTGACCTGCACAGAGTGGAACGGCGTTTGCACTGAGGAACTCGCCGATTGTAAATGCCAGGTGTCGAGAAGACCCCAACCTGGGACGAATTCAGGTGGAGAGATTGTCACCGCATGAGAGCCCGTATTCTCGGCATCGAACAGGATCGATAACCGGTACCGGCCGTCGGTGACCACGACGTTGTCGAAGTAGGCGCCGTTCATGTTGAGGCCCAATGGTTGGTAGGTGGCGGCCCACACCTCGCAGGTCACGATACTTGCGATGGCCAAGACGAGCACGATGCCAATCCACCAGCGGCGCGTCCAATGGACGACGCGTCGTGGCACGCTGAACGTCGCCCGTTCCGCGGCGTAGCACTCCTTGGCCAAGGCTTGTGGCGAGCCCACGCGACCCAGTAGATCGCTCAAGGCTCTGGGATCATCGGGATTGACGAGGGCTCGACTCTCACTCAGGTGGTCGGATATCTGGGCGACGTAGTCCTCTCGGTCACTCTTGCGCGTGGCGCAGTTCGTAGCGAAGCAGTTCGACGTAGCGCTCAGCCGCGTCGGGACCTGAGGTGCCAGTGGTCCGTCGCACTTGGCCCGCGTCGTCTACGACAGACTCACTTTGATCCACGTCGCGCCTCCGTCGGACGATCGAAGTAGATACGTGGACGTGGGCACGTTCGTGCCATTCTGCTCGCAGATGGCCAAGCCGTTTTTCGCGTCAGAGAAGATGAGACCGTTGGTCGAGGAACAGGCGATGTTCCCTACTGGGGTCATCTGGTGACCCGAACCGGTGATCGAATACAGATCCTTGGCTCGTGAGGAGTAGGGCCCGAAGTCGAGGTACGCGAGAGAGCTCGACACGGGATCGAAGGCTCCGCCACCGGTGCCGGAATACTCGTACCGTGAGACGCTGGTCCAGTGGACGCCGGCGTCGTCTGAGTAGAAGAAGGAGACGAGCATCCCGGTCGGACACTCCGCCCACAGGGCCGTCGACGACATCGGCGTCAAGTTGCAGGCGGAGACGCTGGCCAGCAGCGGCGCCGACGACTGGGTGAACGTGTGGGCTGCATCGTGTGACACGAAGAGCAGCGGGGATCGAGGACCTTGGAGATTTGCCCAGATGTTCGTGTCATAGGCGGCCAAGGCAAAGGTGCCCCCGGAAAGAGGCGGTGGCAGGGTCTCAACTATCCACTTGTTCGCCGTCAACGGTGAACGTGCAATTCGGTAACTCGTGCACGCGTACTTCCTCACGCAGTGGGCGATGACGGCGAACAGCTGGTGGTGGGTCGGAGCGATCTGAACGATCGTCTCGCCGTGGACCGTCCCTTCGCGCCGCCAGGACCTCGCGCCGTTGGTGGTCACGTACCAAGCGAACGAGTTGCTCACTTCGAGTGAGGCGTAGCCGACCGTCGCGTTGGCGAAGATCAGCTGACTGAGGTTGCCGAGAGGATTTCCCCTGGCACGTGAGATTGGCGGGAGGTGAAGTGTCGTGAAGTGAGTACCGTTGTCGCTCGTGCGCTGAAGCTGAAGGCACGGCCCGCGAGCGCACTTGACGCTTTTCGTGCTGACCACGAAGGTCAGCGGCGTACCTGCGACGCCAGTGAGTAACTGTGGAGTCGGCAGGGACGATGACGATGACGAAGCGTTGGCAGTGTGTGCTGTCGCGCCAAGGACGGTGACCCCGACGAGGATAACGGTGATAAGAAGTCGCCCCAGGCTCCGGTGAGTCAACGCGCCGATCATTGCTGCGTCATCATCGCACTCTGGTCAGGTCGAATGGAGCTCACGAAACCGTCGTCCCAAAATGAACCTACGGCCAAGTTCGTTCCTCCCCGCTAGTGACCCGACGCGTGCGTTGGTGCAACCGCCGTAGCCGAGTCAACGACCGAGCTCGCTTCATACGACGTCCAACTGGTGACCACGAATCCGGTAAGTACAGCAGTGCCGTTCGCCGACAACTCCGCTGGTCGCGAGCCGGCAAGTGTTTGCTCGCTCAACAGCGCGCTCGTCGTCGGATCGAAGATGAACTCAAGAAGACCGGCGGAACCCTGCGCCGGGTCGCTGGGGGTTTGTGCGATGGCGAGTCCGATGCCGCGGCGACCGAGGTGGTCAGTCGTCGGTCCGATCAGCAGAACTCCGGAGATGCTGGAAGCGACTTTGAAGAGCGCGACGCGAAGTGCCGGGGGCGCAATCGTCTCGCGCAACAAGTCGCCGACCTGCGTGAAGTCCTCGAGCGCTCCAGGCGGACCTCCCTCGATACTTCGACTAGTGACCATGCGCGCTAGTTCCGCCGCGTTGGTTGGCAGGGCCCACAGGTCGATCGGCGCAGTGGTCTTCGTTCCGGGAGAGATTGCTTCGACGACAGTCGCCTGGGTCAACGAGGGCGAACCGGAACTGAGCCAGTTGGAGCGGTCGTGAGTAGTCGGAAACGTGGGGTTGGACCAGGTCTCGACAAATCGTCCCGAGCCGTCCATGCCCAACCAGTCCTGGCGCTGCTCGTCGTAGTTCACCGTGAACGGATACTTCAGCAGATCGACGTACTCGATCGAGTTGACCGCCACCGACTTGGTGTACTGGTACTGTCCCGGTCCCGGTGTTTCAGTCCTTGGCATCTTTGAGGCGACTCGCGACAGATGGTTGAGGGCCGCCGCCGCGGGCGACGGGCGGTCCACGGAGCTCGGAAGAATCTGGAGCACGAGCAGGGCGAGCGCTACTGCAGCAACGAGGCCCACGGCGATGACGCGGGGACGCCAGGTCTTGGCAGCGGATACTGGAGTCGCCAGGATCTGGTCCAGGCGACGACGAGACGATCCTGCGTCGATGGGTGGCACCCCGAAACGGTCGATGGGATCGGCTCGTCGTATGAGAACCTCGATAGTCATTGTCACGGTGTTTGTCCTTTCGAGAAGAGAGCGCCATTCGCGAGCGACGGGGATTCCGACCTGGTTACGAGTGGGGGCAAGTCCTCCACGGCGCGGCGCACGCTGTTTCGGGCCCGCCGGTAGCGGAGCTCAAACGCGTTGATACTGCAGTTCATGACGACGGATGCTTCTGCGTGAGAGAGTTCGTCCCAGAGCACGAGTCGGAGCGCCTCGCGGTCGAGCGGTTTGAGTCGTTCCACCGCCTCCAACACAAGGTCAAAACGGTGATCGATGTTCTGCGACGGCTGGATCTGAACGACAGTTATCTGGTTGACCAAGCGCAAGCGAAGACGGCCCTGCCTCAGACTGCTTCGAAGGTGGTGGGCAACGCAACGCCGAGCGACACCAAAGAGCCAGAGTCGGTCCTCGGGCGGTGCCGGTACCTCCTCAAAACGCCGCCAAGCTACGAAGAAGACCTTGGCCACCACGTCGTCGACCTCGTCTCTCGGAACTCGACGTGCCACGTACTCGGTGATGTCGCGGAGGAGGAGCGAGTACACCCGCTCGAATTCCGTCGCTCTCTGGTCGCTCACCCGGATCCCAGTCCGTACTTCGCCCAGTAACTGCTATTCACAACTACACATGCCCGCAAGCATCACAAATCCGTCAACAAGTTCTTCGCCCGCGACGTTGTTTGGTTCCTTGGTCAACTGTTGCCAGGCTTGGGTCTTCTCGGCGCGAGCCACGCCTGTCATGAGGACGAAGATCTCGATGCGACACGACCTGCCGGCTGCCCATTCAGTCGGAATGCCGTCGCGAACGACGGCATTCCGGGCCAGATCGGCAGTTCTTGCCCGGGTTGCCGACTGCTCAACCGAATAGACCAACCTACGTCTATTTCTCAAGATGAATTCAATCAACTCGTTGTCGGAACTCTGATGCGTCCGGAGATGAGTATGTGCCGAAGGCGACAGTGGGTGTTGGGATGAGTGTTGCGGCAAGGGAACGAGGATAATCAAGAGTCTTCACTAGGGGAAGCTAATTGTCCGCGAACGCCATTCTTTTGGTTGGCGGGCCGCGTTTCGCCTCTTACGACAACCTTGCCTCGAAAGCCGGGCGCCAGTGATGGACCGCAATTCAGTTGCGTCGGCGCGCCGTCCTCGATGTCCGTTGCAGAGGTGGTGACGTACGGTTGTGGCACTGAGGAGCGTCTTAGGCGTCCACTTAGTCGCGCGGGGTCACCGGATGAGCAGGCCACTGGTAGTAGCCCTGGGGCGAGAACTTGAGTATCCGGCAGGTCACCGTGGCGGGGAACCCGTCGCCGGCGAGACGGCGGGCTACCGCTGAGCCGCCTCAGTGCAAAAGGCTCGCGACGACGTTGATAGTGAGACCGATGATGATCGCCCCGAAGAGGAACGACACGAGGGCGTGTCGAAGCGCGACCCTGCGGATTCGTCTCGACACGAGGTCCGTATCGGAGACCTGGAATGTCAGCCCGATGGTGAACGCGACGTAGGCGAAGTCGAAATAGTCCGGCCGCTCGTCGGAGTGGAAGTCGATCCCGTTACCGTTGCCCGTGCCGTAGTACTCCCGCGCGTAGCGCAACGTGAAGACCGTGTGGACGCAGGCAAAGGCGAGCGCAACGCTCAGCACGCCGAGTGCAATTAGGAGTGCCTTCGTTCCCCCGTGGGAGTGCGCGGCCTTGACCAAGACGAGACCGACGGCCCCCAGACACGCGAGTCCGGCACCAATAATGATGAGGTCCGTGACTGCCACGCTCGGGTCCTCGCGCGTGGCCAGGCGCGAAGTCGCCCCAGCGTCGAGCCCTGCGATCGACCGCCACACCCAGCCCAAGTACGCGAGCGCGGCGGCCGCCCACCCGAGCAGCGACGCTGCTTGCCAGACGACGAACGGACAGGACCCGCCAACTACTGCGGCGCCAACCGCGCCGGCGTAGATGACTGGTCTCACCGCGGGCGGGACGCGGCCTTTCCCAACTTCCTGATCGCCTTGCCCGCGTCGACGATCCACCTTCGCGCGTGCGACCATAGCGGCAACCCCCTCAGACTGTTCAGCCAGCGCCCCTGACGCCCGCTGCCGATGGGATACTACCCTTGCCGCCATCTGCCGATGGGATCGAGTGACGGGTAACTGCTGTGATCAGCCCGGCGAGATCGAGTACACGTACACAGCACCAAGACCCGGGTTGCCGCACAACTTCTTATAACCGCTATGCGAACGATCAAATCATCCTTCGTAGTCATTGTCTAGGTCATCACTCTGCTGGGGATGGCCGTTTACCTGAAGGGCATGGCCCTGGGCGCCGGACTGATGATCGTCGACCCGGTCAACGCTCTGCTGTGGATGGCCATTACTTGAAAGGCATGGCCCTGGGCGCCGGACTGATGATCTTTGACCTCCTGAATGCGGGCATTCGAGACGATGGAAGCGCCGAGTCGCGAGAGAATGGTGGCAATCGCGTTACATCGGCTCCATTTCGGCTCGCCGAGAGCCGTTAATGCTTAGCCGCAAATTCCGCCAACGCGCGTAGCTGCTCTTCCGTGCCCACGCTGATAAGGACATCTCCGGCTTCCAACGAATCCTCGGGCGTGGGGTTCGTGACGAAGCTGCCGTCCGGTCGACGGATTGCCAGCACGAGTGCCCCGGTCTGATCACGAAGATGTGTCGAACGTAGTGTCATGCCGGCCAGAATCGAGTCGGTGGAGATAACCAGTTCTCCCAACCGGAATCTGAGACTCCCATCGTGCATCACCACGTCCACGAAATCGACGACGTGCGGCTGGGTCACGAAGGACGCCATTCGGTCGCCACCGAGCTGTTGGGGATTCACGACCCTGTCGGCGCCGGCGCGTGCCAGTTTGAGCTCCGATGATTGGCTGCGAGCGCGTGCGATTATCTGGAGATCGGGTCGCATCGACTTGCCCGCCACGGTCACGTAGAGGTTGTCCGCGTCGGTGTCGAGTGCGGCCACCAATGTCGCGGCCCGTTCAATGCCGGCCAGCAGCAACACCTCGTCGTCGGTGACGTCTCCGTGGATCGTCGGATAGGGCGCGGTACCCAGCCGGTCCAGATCACGGTCGACCACTACCACCTCTCTCCCAGCGTTCGTCAAGAACCGGGCCACCTCGCTTCCGACCCGACCCCATCCGCAGACGATCACGTGCATCTTCATCTGGGCAATCTTTCGATCCATCTTGCGCCTCCTTAGAAGACTTCGCATGTGGCCGTCAACGAGCAACTCGAAGACGGCTGAGAATGTATACAGCGCAGTGCCCACGCCGACCAGGATGAGGAAGATCGTAAAGGCCTTGCCGCTGGCGTCAAGCCGATGCGGTGAATTGAAACCAACGGTGGTGACGGTTGAGATCGTCTGGAAGACGGCGTCGAGCAGACGGAAGCCGAGTAGCAGATAACCGACGATGCCCACCACGAGCACCAACGCCAGGGCCCCGAGAGCGATCCACACTCTTCGGAACGGATCTCTCACCGACATCACTTTAACGAGCTCTCGGTACATGGTGTTTACGTAGTCTGATGAGGTGGACGACCGGTTCGAACCGATGGTGGATCTCACTGTCGAGCGGCTGGTCGCGATCGAGTTTGCTAAGAAGTGGGGGCTTGAACTCGAGGCGCCGTTTGGGATGTCGAACGTGTCCTACGTGGCGCCGACCACGGGCGGTGCCGTGCTGAAGGTCCCGTGGAGCCACGACGATGAATCGCTGCACGAGGCCGACGCCCTGGAGTTGTGGAACGGCGACGGCGCAGTCCGCTTGTTGCGCCGATCAGGTCGGGTACTGCTCGAGGAACGAGCGGTTCCCGGTGATGACCTGTCCGGTCTCCCTGACGACGAGGCGACAGGGATTGCGGTTGACGTCGCCCTTAGGTTGTGGCGCCCGGCCACGGCGCCGTTCCGACCGGTGGCGCCCGAAGTGTCGCGATGGTTGGATCATGCCGCGGTGGAGGGTGGCGTGCTCGTGCCACTCGCTCGAGCGCTCTTCTCGGAGGTGGGCAACGGTGCGGACTGGATCGTGCACGGCGATCTCCACCACCACAACATCGTGCGATCCGGGCAACAGTTCGTTGCTATTGACCCCAAGCCGTACGCGGCGGACCGCGAGTATGACGTCCCACCGTTCCTTTGGAATCCCATTGGCAATCCATTGGATGACGTCGAGCAAACGGAGCGAAGGATCCGAGCGTTCGTGGCCGTCGGACTCGACGAGTATCGAATCCGCGCCTGGACCGTCATTCGAGGCTCCTATCTGCGTACCGGCGTCGAGTACACCGCCTGGCTCAGCGCGTTGCTCGCGTAGGTTGGGGACGGTCGTTGACGGCCAGGTATCCATTCGCCAAAACATCGAGAGACCGACGACGTCGGTCAGTACGTCGTCGAAGAGAGAGCGCCGACCCGCGTGCTCGCCAGTCTTCTGCACACTTCGGTCGCGCCGAGGCGACTGATGGGGACGTAGAAGTCACCCAGACCTGAGGGCCGTAGCTCGACGCCGTCGGCCGCGGCTGGCCCGCATCGACTGATCGAGAAGTTGCCCTCGTTGTTCACGTAGTACTCGACGTAGACCTTGCCGCCATGGGCGTGCAACACGACGGTCTTGCGCGTCACGCCGTCGGTCGGTTGGTAGGCGGCGGCGGGACCGACCGGCGTCTCGCCAGATCCTTGCACCGGTTGAGCGCGCGGCACACCCGACAGAGTGCACGAGGTCGCGCCACTGTTCGTGAACGCGATCAGAAAGTAGAACCAACCGCTGGCCCCGTTCGGGCTTACGTACTTCGCTGAAAGGTGGTCGTGCGTCGTGCAAGGGGCAACGGTGGCGGCGCTCACTGAAGCCGCGTCGTTGAAGGTCGCCGTGAAGAGACTTGCGACCACGAGAACAAGTGTGAACCTCAGTCGACGTGTCGTCGATGGAAGGAGCGTCATTGACGGCCAACTCTATCGAGGTGATATCCGTGAATGGCCGAACGGTGATCCCCTGAGTCCGGCGCGCCGGACGGCGTTACCCGGCTCTTCGTGAGAAACTGATGAGGTGAACGAGGACTACTTTGGCGAGCAAGTGGCCGAGCGCTACGACGCGTCGGAGTCCGATGAATTCAGCCCGTCCGAGATTGAGGCGACGGTGGCGTTCCTGGCCGATCTCGTGCGCGACGGCTCGGCGTTGGAACTGGGTATCGGCACGGGACGAATTGCATTGCCCCTGCACGCCCGGGGAATCCGCGTGCACGGCATCGACCTGTCGAGCGCGATGGTCGCCCGACTTCGCGCCAAGCCGGGGGCGCACGAGATCGGCGTGACCGTCGGTGACTTCGCGAAGTCGACCGTGGACGCGAAGTTCTCACTCGCGTACCTCGTGTTCAACACGATCATGAATCTGACGTCACAGGATCAGCAGGTCGCCTGCTTCCAGAACGTCGCCGGGCATCTGGAGCCTGGCGGACATTTTGTGATCGAGGTGCTCGTCCCTGACCTTCAGCGTCTCGCGCCGGGTGAGACGATTCGGCCCTTTGCCGTGACGTCGACGCGCCTCGGCTTCGACGAGTACGACGTCGTGACCCAATCGCTCACCAGTCACCACTACTGGAACGACGACGGGAACTTCGACTCGGTCGCGATTCCATTTCGCTACGTCTGGCCCTCCGAGCTCGATCTGATGGCGCGACTCGCGGGAATGACTCTTGTGCAACGGTGGGCGGGTTGGCAACGAGAGCCGTTCACTGGCGAAAGTGCCAAGCACGTTTCAGTTTGGAAGTTGGACGGCTAGTGGAAACCGCAGCGTCTGCTCCTACGTGCGTGAACTCTTCAGCGGCCCGGACCGCGTGGCAACCGGCGTCGTGTGACGACCCGCCTCGGAGCGTCGCGCCCTGCGAAGGAATGCCAACGTCAGGGCGACGAAGACGACGGCAATGAGCCCCGTTGGCGCGAAGGCCCAGGGCGACGCCGATGAGGTCCTGACGGCGGACGACAGCACCACCCTGCTGTGACGTGAGGGGTCGACCACGCCGCTCACGTCGGCACCGGACGCGGAAAAGGTCGTCATCGAGCCAATGAGCTCGTGGTACGTGACGCCACCCACGGTGTAGTCGCCGTGACACGTGTACCCGGCACTGTTGCTGCCGCTGCCGCCGATGTTTCCGGCACAGTTGGTCACGGTGACCGCGACGGGGATGCCGTGGCTCTTCAGTCGGTCGATACGGGCGTTGTCGTTGGCGACCGAGAGAAAACTCACGACGAGCACCGCGGCGAAGATGGCCAGTCCGAGCGCCCCCGCGAACAGCCAGAAGTTGCGTCCCACACGGACCGCCGTTGCACCGCGAAGCGACGTGGCGCTGTCGTCGAGCGAGAGGGGTCCAGAGGTTCCGCTCGCCGGCGCGAGACCCGGGACCATGTTCGGTTCGTCGTGTTGCGCGTCGGTCATGTGGCTTTTCACTAGGGGCTGGGTCCTGGGCGACTGGCGACGAGACGCCATTGGATCGCCCGTGCGTGTCGATGGATGTTCATCTACGATATCGGCGAACGGGCCCGAACGGCTGACGACGGGCGAGAAGGTCCGGGAGGGGACGATCGTGGCAACGAGAGAAGAACTGAGGACGCTGAACGAAGAGTTTGCGGACGCGTTGGAGCAACGTGACGCGGACCGACTGGCCGAGCTGTACGTCGAGGACGCGGTCTTTCTCATGCAAGGGTCGCCTACGGTTACTGGTCGTGCGGCGATCCGCGAGATGATGGGGAGTCTGCCTGCGAGCACCAAGCGGACTTCTTTCGAGACCGTGGAGATACACGAGGACGGCGACCTCGTGGTCGACGTCGGGACGTTGCTCAGCGACGGTGCGCGCGTCGGCACCTACGTCGTTGTCTACCGCCGTCAAGCTGACGGGACGTTGAAGGTGGCCGTCGACGTCCCGATCAGTGATCACTAGCGCCGCGTGGTGTAACTCGCTTCGGAATAGTCATTAATCTGCCTTCGTGCGACTCGATTTCACCGGCGAGATTTGGTTCTGGAAGGGACCGGCGCCGTGGTATTTCGTCACCGTCCCCGAAGAGGAGAGCGCTGAACTGCAGGCGGTCTCCACAGTCGTCAGCTACGGGTGGGGCGTGATTCCGGTGGTCGCGAAGATCGGCCGGACCCGCTGGAAGACGTCACTTTTTCCCAAGGACGGTGGCTACCTCGTGCCGGTCAAGGCCTCAGTGCGAAAAGCCGAAGGACTCGACGTCGGCGTGACGGCTCGGCTAGTTCTCACCGTCGGTGTCTCGTACTGAGTCCCGCTCAACTATGCCGCTCTGGACGTTCGCGCGTGTTGCGTTCCGTGACTGTCGAAGACCATGGCGCGCTCATCGGAGTCGTCGAGTATCTCGACTGGTGCGCTGACGCGCCGGGGCGACGCGTTCTTACTTGCGAGTAGCCACGAAGACGGGTATCTCGCGCTCGGTCTTCAACTGGTATTCGGCGTAGGGAGGATACGCCGCCACCGATCGCTCCCACCACGTCGCTCGTTCGTCGCCACTTATCTGACGGACCACGACGTCGAAAGCTTCGGGTCCGTCCTGCAGCATCACGTCGTCGGGGTTCGCGAGCAAGTTGTAGTACCAGACCGGATGGTTCGGCGCTCCGCCCTTCGAGGCCACCAGAGCGTACTCACCGTTGAACTCCACCCGCATGACGGGCGTCTTTCTCACTTTGCCGGAGCGGTTACCTCGGGTCGTGAAGATCACGATGGGAAGTCCGGTGTCACGCAAGGTATTCGCGCGCGCACCCGCGGAAGCCTCGTACTCAGCGACCTGGTCCCGGACCCATTGCGCGGAGCTCGGTTCGTACTCACCTTTGATGGACATTGGACTCCTGGTTTCGACTAGCTGGATACTGTCGTGGCCACTCGGTCTCGGCTCACCGTAAGAGATCGGCCCCACTAGGGAGAATTGTACGGGCCTCCCCGTCACGATGAAACAACGCTTCGGATAATTCAGGAGCCGCATTGGTTGGTTCAATGTCCCTGCACCACCGGGCCGTGCCATCGAAGCCGATGGCACCAGAACATCACCCCTGGCGTCGGTCGTTGGACGATTGCTGACCTCGAGCGGGTGAAGCGACGCGCCGACTCGAGGTGGTTCTGACGTTGAACCACAACAACCGTGGTTCGGTTCAGGAGAACTTTGCCGTTCCGCTGATGATCGTCTCGCGGGACACTCCGGCCGGTGCCATACAGGCGGCACGGAACTGAAGGGCCGTCATGTTCATGTACACCGTGGCGGTCGAACGCGCCCCGTGGTCGGTTCCGGCGAAGGAGCCAGTCACCGCGGCCGTACCGCCGGCGTTGGGGACGGTGAATCCTGCGTCGCCGGCCTTGTTATGGACGAAAGAGAAGCCGGAGAACGACGCGGTAGTGCTGTGAATCGAACCCGGCTTCCACGTCCCCGATCCCTTTGACGGCTGACTGAGGAGCAGTTCGACGCAACTATTCGAGGCTCGATGGATGGAGACGGTCAGATTCCCGCTCGTGACGTGCTTGACGTTCGACTTCGTTGTCCGGCAACCGCTCGCGTGAAAGACGAAGACTTGCGTTTCTGGCTTCGTGCCGATGTGGCGCACGGGTGGGTAGAACGAGGTCGACCCCGTCACCTTGGTGCAGACCACGCCCCCGGTAGCGACAACGACCTTGGTCTTCGCCGACGCTGGCGGCGAACCGACCGCCAACAACGACATCGAGAGCGCAACGACCGCTATCAATAGGACGGCAAACGACTTCGCACGCCAGACTTTTGACACGGGTCCTCCATTCGCAGGTGTACCAACGAACTCAGTATCGAACGGCACGACCTCGTCGACCAGGGCATTTGGTCACTTGCTGCGGAGACGTCCTACGGGTCGTTACAGGTGCGTCGAGTTGCGAAGCTCCATCCACCGCAGGGGATTGGGTACGACGATAAAGCCGAACTGCTCATAGAGCCCGTGCGCGTCCCTCGTTGCCAGTAGTCGTAGACCGACGTCGTCCACGTACGGGTGTTGCACGGCGCACTCGACCATGAACGTACCGAAGCCACGCCCGCGCAGTTGAGGGTCCACCACCACGTCACACAGCCACCCGAAGGTCGCGCCGTCACTGACCCATCGGGCGAAACCCACCTGCACTCCGTCGGGGTCGAGACAGCTGAGCGCTACGGAGTTCTCGATTGAACGCGCCATGACGTCGCGCGAGCGACCAAGAGCCCAGTAGGCGTCGCTGAGCCAACCGTAGACTCGTTCGAAGTCGATCCGGGACTTGTCATCGGTCACCACGTAACCGTCGGGTCGCGACCATTCCATATCTAGAAGAATGTAATGGAGTCGCCGACGCGGTGGCAACGCGAATCCTCACGTCGCTACATCGTCTCGATTCGACGAGGCGCGACAGCTGTCGAGGACTGAATCAGGAGTCCTCGCTCAACGCGGCGTCCAGAGTGATGGTGGTGCCCGTGAGCGCCTTGCTCACCGGACACTTCGCCTTGGCGTCCTCGGCGACCGTCTGGTACGTTGCAGCGTCCATGTTCTCCACCTTCGAGCGCACGACGAGGTCGATCTGGGAGATACGAGAACCGCCCGCTGGGTCCGGTCCGAGCGTGACCGTCGAGTTGACCTCGCTCGTGATCGGTGTGCCACCGGCGTTGGCGATGTACGCCGACAGCTGCATTGCGTAGCACGCGGCGTGCGCGGCGGCGATGAGTTCCTCGGGACTCGTCGTACCGTCGGCGTCGTCGGCCGATCGCTTGGGGAAGGAGACGTCGAACGAACCGGCGCCGCTGCTGGTCAGTGCGACGTGACCCGATCCGTCCTTCAAGCCGCCGGTCCAACTGGTGTGCGCGCTGCGCTGTGGCATGTGAATCTCCTGTGGTTTCTGATCAGTGTACGTGGAGGCCGGCGATCCACGTCACACCGCGTCGTGGTGGCGCGACGAGTTAGACGTCTCGTTCTTCGCCCGGAAGCAAGGTCGCGCGCGCGTCAGAAGAGGGGCGTTCGGGTCGGCGCCGCGGGCGCGACGCGGCGCTGCGGGCGCTCGCCTGGCGCTGCAGTCGCGGAACGACGAAGTGGACGTACGACGTGGACACCGCGCCGAGCACGGCGATCACGCTGAAGGGCAGGACCGAGAAGTGCTTTGAGTTCTTCGGATCGGCGAAAGCCGTCGCGAGGAACAGGAGGCTGAACACGACGGCGCCGAACATCGCCAATGGCCGACCGGCCACGAGCGTGAACGGTCGCTTGCGGTCGACGCGGGACCGGAGTCGCAGAACGCAGAAGGATCCAACCGCGTAGATCCCACACTCGATGGCAGCACCGACCGACACGAGCAGCAACCACTGTCCGGTAGCGAAGACGACCGCGGCCACGACCGCCGAGACGACCGTCAAGGTGGTGACGGCGAGCCACGGCACCGCGTTGATGTTCAACTTGGCGAACTGGCGTGGCAGATTGTTCTCTCGGGCGGCCGCGTAGATGAACCGCGAGGCGACGAGGAACCCACCGTTGAAGGTGTTGAGGGCCGTCAACACGGTGAGGGCCAGCATCCAGATCTCGCCGACGGTGCCGAGCGCCGCTCGTCCGAGCAGCAGTTGGGGATACGCGCTCGCGTGCAGCGAGGAGTAGTTGACCAGATGCGACAGGGCGAGCGCGAAGAGCGTGGCGACGACCCAAATCAACACCGGAGCGATGAAGAGTGCGCGCGTGATGACGCGCGGTCTGCGGGCCTCTTCGGCGGTCGTCGTCACCCACTCGAACGCCGCGTACAGAAAGAGTGCGAAGGCGATCGCCTGGATGCCCGAGAACGCTCCCTTGCCAAAGAGGTCGAGTGGATGCTGGAACGAGCCGCCGACGTGGAACAGGGCGATCACCGAGAGCACCGAGGTGCCCGCGAGCACCGTGTAGGTCACGACGGTCTGCACCCAGCCAGCCAGGTGCACGCCCATCAGATTGGCGCTGAGCGCGATCGCCAGCAACACCACGATCCAGAGGTACGCGAGCGCGCTGGGTTCGTGCAGCACGTGGCGCACGGCCGCGCCGATGAGGAACGCGTCGGCCGCGATGACGAGCACCACGGTCGTCATGTAGGTGAACGTCACCGAGAGCGCCGTTCGATTCCCGACCGCTCGTCCGAGGTACAGCCGGATTCCGGCGGCGCTGGGGTAGAGACCGTTGAGCTCGGAGAAGATCGCCGAGACGAGGATGACGAAGAATCCGCCGATCAGAATCGCGAGCGCGGCCGTGGCGCCCGGAGCGTAGGCGAGGATGGAGACGACGCCGAGATAATCGATCGCGGCGAACGCCAGACCCGCTGACGTCGCGGTGGCGGCGAGTGTCCCGACCGATCGGCGCAGCGTCACCGCTGGCGGCTCGTCACCTCCACTCTTCAAGAATCCGGCCAGATGACGTAACTGATGGCGTCAAGACGCATGACGTCCTCTTGTGAGCCCTTCACGATGATCTCACCGCGCAGGTACTTCTGCACCGGATTGAGATCGCCCCAGAACATGTCGCAGAACGTCTCCGACGTCGTCGTGACGACGATGTCGGGCAGGCCGTCGAGCCCCTCGGTCGTCGACGTGATCTCTCCCTTGTCCACCACCATCGTGAACATCACCGTGGTGTCGGAGCAGACGAAGTGGAGCGTTCGCGACCAGTCGCGTTGCATCTTGCGCAGTCGAACATTCTCGTTACAGCTGATTGTGTAATCATCGAGCGCCTCACGCAGCTCATCCCACTCGGCCACGGATTCCCCGAATCAGTTCGTCGTCACCGGGCGTGACGGACGCCGGCGCTCTCTCGTGATTTCTTCACTCGGACCACTCCGCGACTTCAAGTCCTTCAGGGCCAACGTCATGGCGTTGAGCAGGAACTCGACCTCGGGCTCTTCGATCACGAGCGAGGGCATGAGACGCATCACCGCGGGCTGGTTGCCACTGTAGATAGCGAGCACGCCGTGCTGAGCGAGGTGGTACGACATCCTCGGCCCCATTGAATCCTCAGCGTACTGAACCCCGACCATCAGTCCGAGGCCCCGGACCTCGGCGATGACGTCATCGTTCTCCTTGGCGATCGAACGTAGGCCCGTGAAGAGCAGCTCGCCCATCGCCGCGGCGTGGTCGATGAGCCCAGTCTCTTCGATGACGTCGAGCACCTCCAACGCCACGGCGCACGCGAGATCCGAACCTCCGAAGGTCGACAGGTGGATGAACGGATTGGGGATCATGAACTCGCGCAGTTCCTCGGTGAACACCGTCGCCGAGATCGGCACGAGCGAGCCCCCGAGCGACTTGGCGATGGTCATGATGTCCGGCACAACACCGAAGTGTTCGCTGGCCCACCACTTCCCGGTTCGGCCGAGGCCGGTCTGGATCTCGTCGAGGATGAGGAGCGCGCCGACCTTGTCGCACGCCGCGCGCACGTCGGCGAGGTACTGCGGAGGCGCCACGATGATGCCGCCTTCTCCTTGAATCGGTTCGAGTAACACGGCGGCGGTGTGTTCGTCGAGTACCTCGAGCAGTGCCTGGCTGTCACCGTAAGGAACCTGGACGAACTCAGGCATGAGCGGTCCGAACGGCTCTCGAAACGAACTGCGACCGGCCGCGGAGAGCGCGAAGCCGGTGTGACCGTGGTAGCCGTTGATGGTGGAGATGATCTTGGGGCGCCGCGTCGCCCCACGGGCCAGCTTTATGGCGAAGTCATTGGCCTCGCCACCGCCGGTCCCGAACATCGTGCACGACAACTCGCCCGGCGCGATCCGGGCGAGACGCGCCGCCAGATCGGCCTTCTGCATCGAACAGAGCAAGAAGTTGCCGTGGTCGAGGTGATCGAGGGCGGCGTGAGCGGCCGCGACGACTCTGGGATTTCTTCGTCCGACGTTGAACGAACCGGCCGACGTGAAGCAGTCGAGAAAGCGTCGCCCGTCGAGGTCCCAGACCCACGCACCACGACGCTGCGCCTCAATTATGTCCAGACCGGCGGCGTGCATGACGCGCACCTTCTGGGGGTTGAGGTACTTGGCGAAATCGTCGAGGGCTCGTTGTTTGGCGACCGGATCGGGAATGAAATCGATGTCGCTGGCCCATTCGTCGGGCGTCGTCGCGCTTCCCATGCGCTGACCATACCTCCGCCCGCGACGGGTCGCAAAACGCCTCGCGCCAAGGTCTCTTCATTGAGGCGAAGAGAGTAGTTAGTGCCCGCGCGACTTCTTCGGCTTCGGAAGCGGAAGCACCTTGGACGTCTCGTCGACCAGCTGGACCAACCACTCACGGTCGTTCAACTTCGAGGCGGAGATCTTGAAGGCTGGCTTTGCCCCGGGGTAGGGAGGTGCCTTGCTGACGCGACCGGCCAGCGCGAGACCCTGGTCGGTGACCTTGATGAACAAGGTGTCGTCGTTGACGAGAGCAAAGTTCTTGCCTTGACAGTAGAGACCGTAACCGCCGAACATGGGCTTCGCCGTGACGTCGAGTGGCAGCATCTTTTCCAGGATTCGTTCAATGAGTTTGGGGTCGGTCCTCACGCTGGCAATCTACCAATCCGTTGTCGCACCGCACCGGGGACGATGAAGGAGTCGACGGACGCTTCGAGCGGGCACCTCGCTACCAGCGTTGGCGGGCCTCTTCTGCGAAACCCTGGAGCCCGGCGAATTCGCCCCTCACGCCGTCGTCGCTCTCGAATCGACCCGACCATGTTCCAAAGACCTGGTGCGTTTCGCTCCCGAGATCGGCGTTCACCTCGAGGGCGGTGTGCTTGTCGAATCGAGGTGAGAGTTCACAGTTCAACTGACCACCGGGGTCACTGACGCGCCACGGCCGCATCGGATGATCCCAGTCGTACTCCCACTCGAGTTCGCGTCCCAACTTGGACAGTCGACCGTCAACGATTAGCGCGTTCTCGGTGAAGCCCGAGCCCTCGGTCCACTTGGCGCCGAACTGGAGGCCGAGGACGTGTTCGCCACTACGCCCCGCTCCACCACCCCAGTTCCAGTTGATCCGAGCCGGCCATCGTCCGCGACCGACGTCGAGAACGCCCCAGGCGGCGTCGTCGCCCATGGCGCCGATGCTCCAGTGCCGAGCGCCCACCGAGAGTGCGCCGGTCGCGCTGCGCGCTTGATGTTTGGACGTGAAGTTGAACAGTTCGTCACTCCAGGGGATGACGACGTTCAACGACTCGTGACCCTGTGCGAGAGCCACGACGACGTCGAAGGCACTTTTTCGTCCATCGGGCTCGGTCCACGAGGCGACCATGGTGGTCCACTCTTCGTGGTCATTGATCGTAAGGGCGAATCCCTCGCGTTCGATGTGCAAGGGGACTGAACCTGGCACGTCGGGCAGCGAGATACCTTCGCCGGCGCGGGTCACGACGGCCTGGCCACCGGTCTCCCCGGACGCCAAATCGACCCAGTACACGTCAGCGAGGGCGAGGTGATCGAGATCGGCGAACGTGGTTGAGACGACGAGGTCGCCAGCGAGGATCGCCCAGTAGTCCCAGCGCTTGTTCAAGCCGAAGCATCCGTGAAGATTCGCCCGGTGGAGCGGTCGCCGTGACCAGCCGAGGGCGTCGCGGTTGAGCCGTAGTCCGTCGGGGGTGCAGAGGTCCACCGGATGAAACAGTTCCCTTTCGTGTGTCGTCACACCGCCTGTCTAGTCCATCGTTCGAGGATCGTCGCCCACTACGACGTGGGGAGTTGACAAGGTACGGTCGGATCAGTGCGGTTCGATGTGCGTGAAGTAGATGAGGAACACCGGGGTGTCGTCGGTCACCTCGATCCCTTCACGTCGCCAGAACCCTCGGTGTCCGTCGCGCCACTCTTCGATTGACGTGTCGCCTTCGTTCTCGGCTTGCGCGAAGGACCAGGGTACGTCTCCGAAGGTGGTGAGCGTGGTGCTCGTCACCTCGACGATGCCGACCCGTTGCACGTGGTCGTCGACGACGGCGAGGCGCTCACCGGGATGTTCGAGCGGCTCGTCCTCGTACTCCGGCAACAGACCCGCCGTCGCCTTCTTCAAACCGGCGAGGACCAGTCCGTTCAGACGCGCGCGCATCTCACCAACTGTGCCGAGTTCCAACGCGCGCATTCCGTCAACGACAGGAAACGCCATGACCGAGCCGGCTCTCGCGCTTAAACGGTTGTCGTCAAGGTGGTTCCCGACGTCAGTTCTTCGCGTCCGTCCTCGGTAAGGAGCCACGCGGACTGACGCCCCATGACGGTCCACTGCTCTGGCCCGCCTACCAATGCCGTGTCCTCGTCGACGCCGATGACCGTCGTTGACGGATCGTGGGGGACCAGGAAGCGTGTGATCAAGTCCGGCACTCGAGCGGCGAAGGCGTCAAAGTGCGGGATGACTCGAAGGTGGGGCAGGAGACCGAGTCCCGGCGTACCGCCCTTCCGGGGGTGGCGCAGCGAAGGGACCCACGACGTCATTGCCATGGCGCCTGCGCTGCAGCCGGCGAGTGCGGCGCCGCCACGCCACGTCTCGACAATTGCCGACCACACCAACGTGTCGCGCAAGGTGTCAGCGAGATAACCCGGGTTGCCTCCCGACAAGTAGATCAGTCCCGCGCCGTTGATCATCTCGGCCAACGCCGCGTCGTTGGCGTCGTGGCGATCGTTCACCGGAACGATCGTGACGTCAACCCCGAGACGCTCCGCCTGCGCGGTGCCGAGTCGGTGCCACCGATCAACGACGTCAGGTCCGTCGGGCACCGCGGCCGTGGCGAGTTGGACGTAGCGCGGCGGGCGTCCCTCCAGCAGCATCGCCTCGATGTCGGCCATCTGGGGCAAGTACTCGCCGGAGCCCACCAGGGCGAGCGGCCCGGGACCGAGCGGAGTCGTCATCGCGTCGCGCGCTTCATTGGTCGCTCCATCGGGCTCGTCGAGAGATGTTCGAAAGTACCACTCCCTCGTTCTACCGGCGCGGACATCGATTGCGGACGCGTCGGCGACTCTTGGTGGCGGACGCTGCGGAAACTACGCGACCATGGGGGCGGGTCCGCGCTCCCCGGTCCCCGGGCTACGGCGTGCGACGTTGCTCGATGAAGGCGCCAAGTGTTCGACGATCGATCCCGCAGAAGTCGAGTGCACGCCACTGTTAGTTTTGGCGAGATGAAACGTGTCGGTCTCATCGGGGGTTTGTCGTGGGAGTCGACGAGCTCGTACTATACGATGTTTCATCGCATTACGAGCGAGACCGCGGCACCGTGGGTTCAGCCGCGACTCTTGATCGATTCGCTCGACTTCAGTGAGATCGTCACGCTGCAACGCCTCGGAGACTGGGACGCCACGGGCGCGATACTGGTCGATTCGGCCCGTCGGTTGCAAGACGCTGGCGCGACGGTCCTGGGAATCGGTGCCAACACCATGCATATGAACTTTGACGCTGTGGCGGACGCCGTGACAATTCCAGTCGTCGATATCCGAGACGCCGTCATTTCCGAGGTCGAGGCGACGGGTGCGACCTCGGTGTCACTCTTGGGCACGAAGTACTTGATGGAGAACGACTTCTACTCGGGCTACCTGGAGGCACGCGGCATCGTCGTCGTCAAGCCAACCACTGACGAGGTCGAGGAGTTGCATTCAATGATCTTCACCGAGTTGACGCAAGGGATCGTCACCGACGAATCCACGATTCGATTCATGACGATTGCCGCCAACTGTCGACGTCGGGGAGGCGACGTGATCGGGCTGTGCTGCACGGAGTTCGGAATGCTCGTCGACGAGCGGAACGCACCGTGGCCGTTCGTCGATTCGACGGCCGCGCACGTGCGAGCGCTGCTCGCCTATTAAGGGGTAGTGGCCGAAGCGAGCGCGGAGCGGACAGTTTGCGACGCCACGTCCTTCTCCTACTCGGTCAAGATGAAGGCGGCTCCTTCGCTCATCATGTTCGTCCGACCGCTCGTGTCCTCGGTTCGATCATGACGGTGGGTAGCAACTGTTGGCCTTCCAGTTCCAGACGGACAGCACTGCGGCCGGGATCATGATCGGACACTTCGTGCCCTGCACGCCGCCGAGTCCATCGTTGTAGACGGTCCACGTGGCAGTGCCGGCGAGTTTGGTGAAGAGGTTGTACGCGCCGTCGTCCTGGGTGCCTACTTGCGCCGGCAACGACTTCGGACTGGGGTTCAATCCGGCGGCGGCGTAGTACGTATCGGTCGTCGGATCGAAGGCGTAATACGTCCTTCCCGCGTCGAGGCCCACGTAATCGGTGCTCGGTAGCGAGTGATACTTGGCCGCGGCGTCGAGGAGACTCTGGCGAACCGACGGTGTCACGACGAGATTGCGGGTCATCGCGCTCGTCGACGTCGTCACCGGAATTGTTATCGTCGTTGACGTCGTCGGAGTGGCAGTCGACCCGCAGGCCGACAGCACGAACGCGCAGGTGATGACGGCGGGCACGATGACCAGAGATCGCCGCATCTGCGTTCAACCCCTTTCAGGCGCGGGGACCCGCTCGCCACAGGCCCAAATTAGCAACGAGGGCGTTGACTCGCCTTACGAGGGAGATTGTCGCACTTGGTTAGTGGAATTGACTCGTTGATTGGAGGGCGCGGGGCGCACTTAGGCTGAATGCACTGGCGAGGGAGACCCACGGGCGCCCTCCCCTGAGGAGAGAATAGTTATCCGCTACAAGAGCATTCTCGTTGTTGCCACCCTCGTCGTGATGGGGAACGTCATTGCCTTGACCCCCCAACGGGGATCGGCGGCCGCAGCGTTCGGCCAGGTCATCACGGTGGAGGCGCGGTCGCCGGGCTCAACCGTGGCCGTGGTGAGGATCTGGCAACTTGAGAGCAGTGGACACTACCTACAGGTCCACGGCCCTTTCCTCGCCGACGTCGGCGTTCACGGCGTGGGTCCGACGCGCGAGGGTCTCGGACGCACGCCGAGTGGCGTGTTCACCTTGACCCAGGCCTTTGGGAACCAGCCCAACGACAACACCAAGATGGCCTACTTCAGAGCGGGCCCGAACGATTGGTGGGACGAGAATCCGAGCTCCGCGCTCTACAACCATCACGTCATAAGTCGGCTCTCGCCCGGCGGAAACTCGGAGAATCTGTTCGACGCCGGCGGTGCCTACGCGCACGCGGTGGTCATCAACTACAACACCGATCCAATCGTGGGGGGGGCCGGGTCGGGGTTCTTCCTCCACGTCAGTATTGGAAGATCGACGCGAGGATGCGTCGCGATCTCCGCCAAGGATCTCAATATCGTCATGCACTGGTTGAACCCGGCACAACATCCCAGCATCAGCATCGGCGTCGGTGTCAAGGCCCTCGCCGTCGTAATGACCTGATCCGTCTCTCTCGGTGGCGTGGTGGGCCCTCGACTTTGTCGCGCGAGGCTAGATTCAGTCTCAATCAAATGGGCTAGACGCTGGGGGGCGACGTGCACGAGGGTGATGCCGGCACCACACCAAGCGAAACGGGTCTCGTGGCGGGAATCCTGCGCGGCGACGTGTTCGTCGACGCCAATGAGTTGAACCGCAGAGTGTTGAGGGCCGCCGCCGGCCTGCGCTCCCTCGGTGTCGGCGCCGGGGACCGTATTGGTCTGTTGTTGCGCAACGACCACGAGTTCTTCGAAGCGGCCATGGCCGCGTCCGCCGTTGGTGCGGCCCCCGTGCCGATCAATTGGCACGGTAGTGCCGAGGAGGTCGCCTACGTGGTTCGCGACTCGGGGTCGCGCGTCCTCGTCGCCCACGCAGATTTGTTGTCGCATGTCCGTGACGCGCTGTCGAGTGACCTGACGGTGCTCGGCGTCACGACGCCGCCGAGCATCGCTGCTGCGTACAGCGTCTCACCCGAGCTCGCGGCGCTCGCGGCGGACGTCATTGAGTGGGCAACGTGGCGCGACGAGTTCGAGCCGCTCGACCAGTTGCACGCCGGTGAACCCACCACGATGATCTACACGTCGGGCACGACAGGCCACCCCAAGGGCGTACGACGAATTCCTGGCACGCACGATGCCGCGAACGCTCCGGACTACATAGCCGACGTCGTTCGACTATTCGGACTGTGGCCCGGTGTTCGCACGATCATTCCCGGTCCGATGTACCACTCGGCCCCATACGCGTACGCGCTGTCGGCGGCGAGGTCCTACGACGGCTTCGTCGTGTTGCAGGACCGCTTCGATCCCGAGGAGTTGCTCGCGCTCGTCGACCGACATCGGATCACCTCGATCTACATGGTCCCGACCATGTTCGTACGGCTCCTGCGCTTGGCGCCCGAGGTCCGCGCACGCTACGACCTGACGTCGCTGCGCCACGTCTCGCATACGGCCGCCCCCTGTCCGCCCGACGTCAAGCGCGAATTGATCGAATGGCTCGGCCCCATCGTGTACGAGTTCTACGGGAGCACCGAAGTGGGCCTCATCGTCGGATGCGACAGTGAGGAGTGGCTCGCCCACCCCGGAACGGTCGGCAAGGCGCTCGCGTCGTGCGACATCGAGATCATCGGCGAGGACGGCCCGCGACCGGTGGGCGAGTCGGGTGAAGTGTTCGTTCGAGCGCAGGGTCACACCGACTTCACCTACGAGGGCAGGTCCGACGCTCGCGCCGAAGTGGAGCGCGACGGTCTCATCACCTGCGGCGACGTTGGTTTCTTCGACGAGGACGGATTCCTGTATCTCTGCGACCGGGTGCGCGACATGATCATCTCCGGTGGCGTCAACATCTACCCGATTGAGATCGAGGCCTGCCTTTTGAAGCTGCCCGGTATTGCCGACTGCGCGGTCTTCGGTATTCCCGATGACGAGTTCGGCGAGTCCATCGTGGCCGCGGTGAAATTGGAGCCAGGTGCCACGTTGAGCCAATCCGACGTCCAGGACCACGTGCGAGAGCACCTCGCGCGATTCAAGGTCCCCAAGCTCGTGACGTTCCACGAGAGTCTCCCGCGCGAGGACTCCGGCAAGATGTTCAAACGCAAACTCCGAGCGCCGTACTGGGAAAGCGTCGGACGATCGATTTGAGCCCTCAACGCGAAGGACCGCGATAGTTGGTGGTCCTTGTTCACCAGTGCGTTGACCGCGTGGGGACTATCGACGTCCGTGGTCGGGCGAACAGTTCGTGCTGACGTTGTCGGTGACGCACTCGTCACAGAGCAGGATGAGCTTTCGACACGCCAAGTTCGCACAGTTGTAGAACTTGCTGGTTGGTTCAGCGCACCGTTCGCACACGCCGATCACCTTGGTCTGGGCGCTGAACTCGTGGTTCATACGCGAGTCGAACAGGTACAGCGAACCCTCCCACAGGCCGTCGTCGCCGAACTCTTCGCCGTAGCGAACGATGCCGCCTTCGATTTGATAGACCTCGCGGAAGCCGCGACGTTTCATCACCGACGTCAGTACCTCGCAGCGGATGCCCCCGGTGCAGTACGTGATGATCGGTCGGTCCTTCAGGTGGTCGTATCGACCGCTGTCCAGCTCGCCGACGAAGTCGCGCGTCGTCGTCACGTCCGGAACGATTGCGTTCTTGAATCGGCCGATGCTCGCCTCAAAGGCGTTTCGCCCGTCGAAGAACACCACGTCGTCGCCACGCTTCTCCACCAGCTGGTTGACCTCGTGGGGCTTCAAGTGCACGCCACCGCCAACGACCCCGTGCTCGTCGACCACCAGTTCGCCGGGTGCTCCGAACGACACGATCTCGTCACGGACCCGAATCCGCAGACGCGGGAAGTCGTACCCGGTCCCCTCGGACCACTTGAAGTCGATGTTCTTGAAGGCGCCGTACTGCTTGGTCTGTTTCACGTAGTTCTTGAGCGCCGACATGTCACCACCGAGCGTGCCGTTGATACCGTGAACCGAGATCAAGACGCGCCCGCGTAGACCCAGTGCCTCGCAGACCGAACGCTGCCAAAGACAGATCGCCTCGGGGTCCGTGATCGGGGTGAACTCGTAGTAAAGGATTACCTTCTGGAGTTCCACCCGATAATTTTATCGGTCCCTTCGTCGGGCCTCGGTGGGGCTATTGTTCGCACGACCTGTGGGCGCTTCGGTCGTCGTCGTCCATCCAACCCTCTTCGTCGTGGGCGCGGCCCGTGATATTGAAACGGGCACGCCAGCGACATCTATCACCGCGACCGCGACGATCAACTCGAGGCGAAGGCAGCCTCTGAGTCGAGGAGTGCTTCCTTGGTCTCGAGGCCCCAGCGGTAGCCGCCGAGCGATCCGTCCCGGCGGACGACTCGATGACACGGGACGACGAGCGCCGCTGGATTCGCCGCCACAGCTGACGCGACCGCCCGAACGGCAATCGGCGCGCCAATCGACGCCGCCACCGCAGAGTAGGTGGTCGTTCGCCCCGACGGAATCCTGCGAAGCGCCTCCCACACCCGTATCTGGAAGGCGGTACCTTGAAGGTCGAGGGGCAACAGCGTCGGATCGCCCTCACCACGAACCGCGCTGACGAGCACCTGCGCCACGTCGACGAGGCCCTCGTCATCGCGCTCGATCGTTGCGCGCGGGAAATCCTCGACGAGTACCGCAATGAGTACGGTCTCGTCGTCACCAAGCTGCACAAAGCACACGCCCACCTCGGTACTGGCGGCCACGATCATCCCGACGGGTGTGTCGAGGGACGTGAAACGGATGTGTTCGCCGAGTCCACCGTCGCGGTAGCGCCCTGGTGACATTCCGAGTCGCGTCGCGCCGTGCTCGTAGAACGCTCGACTTGAGCCGTAGCCCGCGTTGAGGGCCGCGTCGATCACGCCAGCAGAGTTCTTCAGCGTTGCGCGCACCCGATGGGCCTGAAGGGCTCGCTGGTACGTGCCAATCGACACACCTACGACGTCGTTGAAGCGGCGACGAAGGTGTCGTTCGCTGTAACCCTGCTGGCTCGCGAACGAGGCGACGTCGAGCGCGCCACTCGACGTCTCGAGCCGCCGACACAGCGCGACCACCGCGGCGAACGCCGGATCCACGGTGACGTCGCAGTCGGGCCGACAGCGCTGACACGCTCGATACCCAGCGCTCAGCGCGTCGTGCGACGAGACGAAGTAGTCAACGTTCTTGCGCAGTGGCCGTCGTGAGGCGCACCCAGGCCGGCAGTAGATGCCGGTCGTGCTGACGCCGTAGAAGAAGACGCCGCTTTGGAGTTGGTCACGGCTCTCTACGGCTCGCCAACGAATGTCGTCAAGTGTGTTCATACCGCGCAATCTACGGAGTCCTCGGGTTGCGCGCGTCCCGCCGACGGACTTCTAATTCCGGCACCGAGCGACGTGCGCCGTCGCGTGCCAGTCGACCCCGCCGTTCTAACGGGATTCGCGCTGAGGAGCGACGGGACTGCGCCGCCATAGGCGACGTTGGGCCATCCCGCGTCGCTCGATTACAGCTTGAATCCGCCTTCGGGCGGTGGTTCGGTCTCGCCCGAGGCGTCACCTGCGCTGTCGCTGGAACCGTGCTCGTCCAGTGGACCGTGCTCAGACTCGAACGTCGTGAGCTCGCTCAGCAGGCGGTCGATCTCGGCGTCGCCCTCGCTACCGGCGCGACCAGAGCGCTGCGCGTAGACGGCGGCACCGAGATCACGCAGGATTCCGTCGGCGCGCCGACGCGCCTGTACGTCTTCCAACTTTGCTTGCCCGGCCTTGCCCGCTTCTTGAGCCTTTTGGGCGAGTTGCGAAGCCTGCGCCTTCATCTTGTCCATGAGTGCCATGTTTCCTCTTCCTTCTTTCTAGAACCGACCAAGCAATCCGTCTTTAAGCGGATTGGCCACACTGGCGTCGTTTCGCTCGTCCGATTCGAACTCACGGTGCAACGTCGACTGCAGTATGACAGGTCCGTCACCCGACAGCGTAATGAGATTCAAGCCCTGGCCACCAAAGACGGCGGTCATGGCGGTCTGTGCATTCAGCGACCCCACTCGTTCGACGTTGAACGCCACCGAATCGGCGAACGCGACGACCGCGCCGCCGTGCACCTGAATCTTGCCGCCGTAGGCCGAAGGGTTCAGTTCCACCAAGCTGCCGCCGCCGCCCAGGACGACGGTGCCGGCGCCCGTGAAGTGCTCGAATATCAGCCCCTCGCGGGAACGGCGCCCGAGGGTGAATCCCGTGAAGTCGATGTCGTAGGTGACGCTCGCCTCCGCGCAGACGAACGCACGGCTCTCGGCTCGCCAACCCATCGTTCCGTCGAGTTCGATAACGCGCACCTGGCCGGGCAGTTCGCCGGCGAAGGCCACTAGCCCCGAACCGCCGGTGGGGGTGAACCACTGAAACGCGAGACTCTGACCCGAGAGGGCGCGCTTGCCGACTTCGACCGCTGTCGACATCGCGGCCTTCAGGAATCCGCCACCCTGCTTGGCCTGTTGATTCGTCGCGTCGGCCTTGCCGCCGGGCACCGAGAGCCGGGTCTCCATCGTGACGTTGGTGGTCTTCCATCGGAACTTCGTCGCGTCGGCATAGACCGACTGTCCGGCGTCGAGTTGACACGTAATGTTCTGCGCGATCTCGCCCGTCACCTTGCACGCAATGGTCATTCGTCACCTCGCTAGGGGGTCGTCTTTACTGCAGGATAGCCCGACGTCTTGAACCGTTTCTCGACGATTCGGCGCTCGTTCGGACCTACCCGGGTGGTTCGAGCGCTTTCTCCCAAGTGAGAAGGACGTCGTCGACGTCCAAGGGTCCCGATCTGATCTGAATCGTCCCGCGCACCGTCAGCGGAGCGAGTCCGGTGTCCTCGAAGCCGAGAGATCGATAGAGCGTCTGGACACGTTCGTCGTGGGCACTCACGCTGAGGCGAAGCACACGCGCGTCCCGCTGGGATGCCGAGATCTCTGCGGCACCGACCAGCAGGCGAGCGACACCTCGCCGCCGGAAGGCCTCACGGACTTCGACGTCTTGCAGTTCCGGAGGATTCGTGAACGTGAGGTACGCGTGGCCGACCGGTTCGCCCTCCAACCAGGCAACGAGATAGTGACCGTAACCTTGGTGGAGACGGGCGAGACCGAGGACCCGGCCGACCACGTCGACCTCGGCATCGTCGAGGGCACGAATTTCAGGTCGCTCCGCCACGCAGAGAGCATCGCACAGTGGTCATCGCCAGGCGAGCTCGTGCCGTGACGACTCAGATCCGTTGCACCTGGGACTCGAGAAAGTAACGGATTTGGATCGCGGCCGCGGCTCCTTCACCAACCGCTGACGCCATCTGTTTGGTTGACCCCGAGCGCACGTCACCGGCGGCAAAGACCCCTTCGACGCTCGTTAGGAATGAATGGTCGGTCACGATGAATCCTCGGTCGTCGAGTGTCAGCGAACCTCCGAGAAACCCGGTGTTGGGATCGAGGCCGATGAAGATGAACGCGCCGGCGGTCTCGTGTTCCTCTTCTTTCCCCTCACACGAGATTGTCACGGACTTCAACTTCCCGGCCTCGTCGGGGTTGAACGACGTGACCGAGGAATTCAGTCGCACCTTCATCTTGGGGTGATTGAGAACCTTGTCCTGCAACAACTTGTTCGCCGTGAGCTGGGGAAGTGACTGGACAATGGTCACGTTGTCGGCGAACTGCGCGAGGAACAGGCCCTCTTCGAGGCCACTGTTGCCCCCACCGACGACGGTGAGGTCGGTGGCACCCTTGTAGAACGGTCCGTCGCACGTCGCACAAAAGTGGATGCCCGCGCCGATGAGGTCCGCCTCGCCCTCGGCTTCGGTTCGCCGGTACGTGGAACCGGTGGCGACGAGCACCGCGGCGGCGACCACGGCGTCACCGGTGGAGAGTTCGACTCGGATCATTGGGTCTTCTCGCACGATGGCGGTCGCGCCCACCGCCGCGAGGATCTCCACGCCGTAGCGTTCGGCCTGACGGATGATGCGCTCCGCGAGTTCGGCACCGCCCACGCCGTCGGGGAAACCGGGGTAATTGTCGAACCGTTCGGTCACGCCGGCCTGTCCGCCCGGCGCGGACTTCTCCACGATCAGGACCTTCGAATTCTCTCGCGCCGCGTAAATCGCCGTCGTCAGACCGGTGGGGCCACCGCCGATGATCACCAGGTCGTACTCGCGACTCGAGGCGACCCGCGACAGGTCGATGCGATCGGCCAGTTCGTCGTTCGAAGGTTCGGCGAGGAAGGAACCATCGGGAAAGACGATGGTGGGGATGATGCGCTTGCCGTTGTTGAGCGCCTCGACCTCGGCGATGCGCTCGGGCCGGACCTCGAGGTCTATCCATTCGTAGGCGACGCGATGCGAGGCGAGGAACTGCTTGGCGCGACGACAATCCGGACACCAACTCGCCCCGTAGACGACGAGAGGATCCGTGGCACTGGGTGGTGGCGTAGTCATCTCGACAATGTACCGGCGCGAGGAACGGATGCTGTCGGCTGGCTCGCGTTCAGGACGCGGCGAGTTGGGTCCTGTAGAGCGGAAGGAGTTCCTCGTACCGGACGTCTCGAATGGCGCTCGAGGTCGTGCCGCCGGAGAGGACCTCGAGCAGGCTCTCGAGGTGTGAGTGCCAGCCGGCGCCGAAGCCGGGCGCTTCCTCCTCGGTCGTGCCGCGGTGGATCAGGGTGAGCTGGCTCTCGTCTGACCCGAGCATCACCACGTGAAAGGCGATCTCGGAACTGCTCTTGGTCTCGATCCAGCTGTAGGAAAGCTGGTGCGGCGGAGCGACGGACCGGACCGTTCCGTGCATCTCGCCCTGTCCCGGCCAGGTCAGATGCACGCGCCCGCCGGGCACCGGATCAATGTCGCCCTCAGCGAGCCACGTGGCCAGCGTGGACGGATCGGTTAAGGCCGTCCACACCTTCGCGGGTGCCACCGGCAGCGCGATGGTGAACTCGATCGTGACGCCGGCGTTACCCCGTTTAAGACTTCCTCGAGACTCCACGGTTCCCCCTTCGCTTCACCCGACAGTAATTCAGTGGCGGACGTGCTGCGTCCGCTACGTAGTTCAACGTACGTGATTGGTGGCGCGCCAATCGGGTATCACTTGTCGTCGCGGCGCATCGTTCGTCGCCACACGAATCGCAGACCGGTCCAGGTGGCGTCGATCGTACAGACCTTGTTGTCGACGAGTCCCATCGGCAGTGCGAGTTCGCGCACTACGTCATCGCTCAGCGTGGTGGCGATTCCAGAGGACCTCTTGGGCCACGCAATCCACAGTCCACCGCCAGGAAAGATCATCTGGCCCAGTTTCTCCAACTCGTTCGACAGGGCGGTTCGACTTCTCACGAACGCGACACGACGTCCGCCTGGCGCCGCACGCGGTGCCCGACGACCACTTTGGGAGGCAGCTCCATCGAGAAAGAATTCGGCGAGTGCAGCAACACGAGCGTCGTGCCAGCGACGATGCCCAGTTTGGTCGACAACGGAGTGCTCGAAGATTCCTCCACGAACGAGGAGTATTCCATAGACGACGTCAATCGCGTGCGTCCGGTCTCGATCGCTCTCATTGAGGTGGTCGGCACGCCAACGAGTCTGACGATCAGGTTGAGAGCAGGGCCAGGTTCTCTCGAACATCACTGAGGTGGTGTTCGCTTTCGTGCACCGCTTGGGCTCCGGCCCAGAGAATCGTGACCTTCTCGTTGGTGATGATGCTGTAGATCAACTGGCGTTGATCGTAAGCCGGAGGAAGAGAGTGAAATGTTCGCACGAAGAGCTCGGACACGACCGCCAACTCGTTCGCGATGACCAGTGGTTGGTCCATCCGGTAGAAGCCGATCGACACGCGTTCGTCACGATAGATCGGGGTTCCCGTGGGTTCGTCGACGATGGAGGCGAGGATGATCCGGTCGCGAATCGCGAGCAGGACGTCGCGTACGTGTGACCCGTACTCAACGATGGACCAGCGTTCGACAGAGGGACGGACGACGGCGTTCGCTTCGTTGTTGGTGAGGACCTCGACGAGTTGACCAACCGCCTCGCGTATTCGAGGCGCCACTTCGGCCGCGGTGACGGCACTCCAGCGAAAACCACAGACCGGACAGGTGTCGTGCGATGCCATACACGTAATGTACCTATTCACCGAGTGCGGTCGACCCCGCGGCCGGCGGCACCGAGTAACGGGTGGATCGCTACGCAATGCCCGTCAACTTGGCCGAAAGTTCCCAGAGATCCGTCGCGAGATCGCGATCGTACGCCTGTTTCCCCGCTCGGAAGATCTTCTTATCCTTGTAGAACGCCCCGGACTGCCAATCGCTTCCGGGCGTCGTCGTCGCGAGCCACACCAGCGTCTCCGCGCCCTTGACGGGCGAGCGAAAGAGGTGCTTCACGAGCGACGTGTACGCCAAATTCAACGTACCGCCGAACTCCGTGGAGAAACTGGTACGCACGACGCCGGGGTGGAACGCGGCGGCGGAGAGTCCAACCTCGTGAAAGCGCTGGTGCAGGCCCTTCGCGAGAAGGAAGTTCATCAATTTCGCCTTGGCGTACGCGCGCATTGACGAGTAGTGGCGCTCGAGAGTGATGTCGCTCAAGTCGAGCCGCCCGGACCACCGATTGGCGACGCTCGCGGTCTCGATGACGCTCGTCGCGACGAGACCAGCGTGTCGAGTAAGAGGTTGGTCAAGAGGAAGGGCGACAGGTGGTTCACTTGTAGCGTCCGCTCGTTGCCGTCGACGGTCAACGTGCGCGGACCCATGACACCGCCAGCGTTGTTCGCGAGGACATCGATTCGTGGAAAATGGTCGTGAAGTTGGCGCCCCAGCGTTCGCACGTCATCGAAGTTCGAGAAGTCGGCGATGAAGAACGGACTGTCGAGTTCATCGGCGACGGCCTTGGTCTTGTTTGGCGAGCGTCCGACGATGACGACGTGGTGCCCCTCGGCCTTCGCTAGACGCGCGGCCGCGGCTCCGATCCCGTCACTCGCGCCCGTGATGACCATCACTCTTTCGATCATGAATCCCCGTGACTGCGTTTCGGCATCGATGGGGGCGTCTTCATGGCTGCTCAAGTCTCGTTCGTCGCTCACGTTCACGCAAGAAACTCGGCACCGTCGCGCGACGCCCGCCGCAGGTTCGTGGTGACGACGGAGACGTCAGCGGACAAAATTGACGTGACGAGTCGTTCAACGAGGCGCAACGTCCCACAGGTGATGCATCGGATCGTGCAATCCGAGCGTGCCGAGCGTCGTGATCGTGTAGATGTTGCCGTCGGAGCGGGTTCCGGTTCGTGTCCATTGATCATCCGTGAGGGCATCGAACTTGTCGGCGAGGACACCCGCGGCGACCAGAAGATCGCCCAGGACCACCGAAGGGTTTTGCAAGTCGTAACGCTCCTCGACCGCCGTCACGTCCTGATCCCAGTTCTGAAAGACGGGGTTGTCCTCGTGGAGCATCGTGCCGAGGCGAACGTCGAAGATCCGATAGACGTCGCGGACGTGACACGCGTACTCCAGCGCGGACCAGCGCTCGTCGTTGGGGCGCACGCGCGCGTCGGCTCGACTGAGGACCGGAACCCACGCGGCCGCGTTGGACCGCATGGTCCTCGCCACCATTTCTCGGGGGTAGTCGTTCGCGTTGAAGCCGCACTCGGGGCACGGCCGTTCGACCACCCAGGTCCAGTTCTTGGTGTCCGGGGTGATTGGCATAGGGAGAATCTACGTCCTTCGTCCCATCTTTGTTTCGACCGGGACGAATGTGTCCATAGCGGTGCGAGGGGTGGCAACGAAAGGGTGCGCCTTTAGTCTTGACGCGTGAGCAATGAGGTACTCGCCGCCGCCGACTTCTATCGCCTCGCGATGTCGCCCGAGGACCGTGAACGCCTACCCCGTTACCGTCATCTCCTCGACGCGTTGGCGCTCTCGCGCGTCGCGAACGAGTTGCTTGACGCGGCGCCTCCCGAGCAGCGCAATCCGATGCTCGTCCTGGCGGCGCTGCACTTCAACGCGCTCCTCGGCGAGCCGACGCTGACTCCTCTCTACGAAGCGATCAGTGAGGTCGAGCCGGAAGTCTTCGCCCAGGGCGTGGTCGGTGCGCTCGAACGCGACCCCACCTTGGTGAGCGCACATCTCCATCGCCGTACCCAGACCAACGAACCGGGTCGCAGCGCGATTCTGGGACAGGTGCTGCGGGCGTTGGCGCTTCGAGGCCCGAGTGACGTCCACCTCATTGACGTTGGGACGTCGATGGGTTTGAACCTCTACCCCGACTTCTACCGGACCAACAGCGGTGATGACGACGATCTGTTGAACTTCGAGGTCCTCGGACTCACCGGACCCCTGCTCGATTCGCCGCTGCCCGTCATCCACCATCGTGTCGGCATCGATCTCAATCCCCTCGACCCCCAGAAGAGTGACGACGTCGACTGGTTGAAGGCTTGCCTCTGGCCCGAAGAGCCCGCGCGCCGTCGACGCCTCGAGACGACGCTCGAGGCGATGACCTCCTGGCCACCGGCGCTGAGGGTGCGTGGTGCGGCCTCGGACGTCATCGACGACGTGATCGACGCGTGCCTTCCTGACGCGACACCCGTGGTGTTCCATTCTTGGGTCGCGTCGTACTTCAGCCACGCTGACCAGGTCGCGTGGCGCGAAACGATGATCCGTCATGCGAGTTCGCGTGCGGTCTGGGCATACTTCGAGTACCCGCCGGCGGTGAAGGGGCTCGATCCGCCCGCCGCGTCGACCGCGTCGCCACGTCTGGGCGGTTCGCAGATAGTCGTCGCCGAAGACGCACGGGGTCAGGCGTCGTGGGGGTGGACGCATCCGCACGGTCGTTGGATCGCCCTCAGTCCGCCGGCTTGATCCGTTCTTGGGACAAACGAGTCGGTGATCGTTGGTACGACGATATCCGTCGATGATGGTGCGTCACGTGTAGTGACGAAAGAGGCTCAGCTCTTCGTGAACCAGGGCACCACGGGAGACGTCCGTCGTTGGTAGTCGGCGTACTCCGGATAGCGCGAGAGGGTGATCTGCTCGGTGAACCTGGTGGAGCCAGCGAACAGGGTCGTCAACAGTGCGGTCCCGATGACCGACCACTGCCAGGGCGAGTCGGCCGCGACCGCACCCATGAAGAAGAAGATCCACCACTGAGCCAGTTCGAAGAAGTAGTTGGGGTGGCGGCTTAATCGAAAGAGTCCCGACTGGAGGAACTGGGGGGTCGCCGGTCGACCCGCGTTGCGCTCGGCGAGCTTCCACGACTGGAACCTCCACTGTTGATTGTCGGCCACCGTCTCTGCGAACGTGCACGCGAGGAAGAGGGTGGCGAGGACGGCGTCGAGCGCCGAGTAGGAAGTGCCGCGGTGTTCGTACGCGGTCAGAGCGGGCAACGTGATCAGCACGAGAATGACGTTCTGGTAGACGACGATGAAGAAGAAGTTGAAGAGTTGGAACTGCCACGAGTTCATCCGGGCACGGAGTACGGCCCACCGGTAGTCCTCGAGGCCGGTATAGCCCCCCTTGCGGGCGAGGTTGAAGGTGAGCCGCGCTCCCCACACCGCCACGACGACGGCCATCAGGTTCAGACGGGCGTTCGAGAAGTGCGCAGATCCCGCGAACACCACCACGTAGATCACCGGCACCACCGACCACAGGCGATCCACCCACGAGAAATCGCTGGTGATCAGCGACGCGATCCACGCGAGGAAGGAGAATGACGCCGCGACGATGATCACGACCGAGAGCGGCGACATTCCAGAGAACCTAACGCAGTATCGGTGATCTTGGAGACATGAAGGTGTCAAGAGCACGAAAGGCGGTGGCGACGAAGCCGGTCGGTCGGCAATACTGAAGCGACGATACAGACCGGCACGCTGAAGAGTCGTGCCCAAGCGACGCACCTCAGGAGAGACCCATGATTCTTGACCTCTTTCGCTTCGACGGCAAGGTTGCCGTCATCACCGGTGCGGGCCGGGGCATCGGCGCCGCGAGTGCCGTCGCACTCGCCGAATGCGGTGCTGATGTCGTGATCGCGTCGAGGACCCAGGGTGACCTGGACGCCGTCGCCGCGCGGGTCGCCGGTGCGGGCCGGCGTGCGGTTACGGTCGCCGGAGACCTCGCCGACCTTGACGTCGTTCGCTCTCTCGCGGCGCTTGCCCGATCGGAGTTCGGTCGTCTGGATATCATCGTGAACAACGTCGGCGGAGCCATCCCGCTCCCGTTTCTCGACACCACGCCCCAGTACCTCGAGGAGGCCTTTCACTTCAACGTCACGACGGCCCACGCGCTCAATCTCGTCGCGGTGCCGATGATGCTCGAACAGGGCGGAGGCGCGATCATCAACGTCTCGTCGGTGATGGGACGCGTCGCCGGACGAGGTTACGCCGCCTACGGTGCGGTCAAGGCGGCCCTGACGCACTACACCGAGTTGATCGCGAAGGACTTGGCACCGCGAATCCGCGTGAACGCGATCGCCGCGGGCTCGACCGCCACCTCCGCGCTCGAGATCGTGACGTCGACACCCGAACTCAAGTCGATGATGGAGGACCTGACGCCCCTGCACCGCATCGCCGATCCCGAGGAGATCGCGGCCGGCGTTGTCTACCTGGCGTCGGCCGCTGGCGCGTTCATGACCGGCAAGGTGCTCGAGATCGACGGTGGCACGGACGTCCCGAGCCTCGATTTCGGCCTACCCGATCTCTAGAAGTATCGCGGTCTCGACCAACGACCCTCGTAGGGAACTGCTGCAGCGGCCCGTGGTCGCTGACGAGCAGTACGTTGAGGCGCTCTAACCCGTCGCCTGGGACAAGAGGCCCTGGAGGAGTGACTTCGTGATCACGGTGGCCCCGGTGGGAGCCGTAATGCTATCGGCGGCGTGGGCGACCGTCGTCGTGAGCGCGACGCTGGCGTCGCCTCCGGTACCGCTGGGCGCCGTGATCTTGATCGAGCCGCCCGTCGCGGTTGAACCCGATATCGTCACTGCGATCTCGTACGTACCCTTGACCGAGTTCAGATTGACCGGTTGCGTGCTCAGACTCGAGATCGTCGGGAGCAGTGCCGTCACTACTGACTTGAGCGTGCCGGTCTGCGAGTATCCGCCACCCGGCAACGTCTTGTACGGCGTCGCGGAGATGACGGACGTTAGGTCGTCAAGGATCTGTCGCACGATGGCCGTATCCTTGGCCGATTGAGCCTGCGCCTTGGCCTTCGCACTCGAGGGGATGTACGAGTCGATCAGGCTCGTGGGGAGTTCGAACCAACGCCCTCCGGCGATCAACTGGATGCTCGCGATCTCAGACTGGGAGATCGTGACGCCGGGGACGGCCGACAGCGCCGAAGCGTCCAGCATTACGTATATGTTCGAGTCGACCTGGCGAATCGTGGCGAGCGATTGACTCCCGACGTTGACGGAGATTTCAGAATTGATCTTGCCAGCAGAATCAGACAGCGCCGCGCCGGTCGTGCTCGAATAGCTCATGTCGAGTGAGACGACGCTCAAGACCTTCTCGACTTGCGCGGACCCGGTGCCCGACGCGCTCGCACTCAAGTGCACCTGTACGGTCGGCTGGGCGCCAAGGGACGCGACCGCTTGGTCGAGCGACGCCTTGACACCGCATGACGCGAGGCCGAGTGACGCCACGACGATCCCAACGGCGAGCACCTTCTGTTCGATTCTCCGCATGTCGACCTCTCCCTGATCGGGCACCGCGCCAATGACCTCGACCCATTCACTTGACCCAAGAGGCCGCCGAAACGATCCCAACGCTTTGGTGCGCGCCAATTCACCGAAAGAGTACCATCCGGGTTGTTTGGCCGATGGGTCAGATCATGGGTACGTGTCCGGAATCACCGTAAATTCGACTCAGTTGGAGTTTGCCTGCGTGAGAACGACGTCACTGCGAGAATCGTGGAAATGACTCCGAACCAACGACTCGAACGTGAGTGTGCGCACCGGGGGAGGGCGGCCGTGGTCAAGGGGTGCGTCGATCTTCTACGTGGCGCAGAAGTCGATGACGACTTCATCATCGTTCTCGGGGGCGAGCACGGCGTCGGCATCCTTGAAGGACGCGACGGTGGACGCGACGGTTACTGGCCGAGCGTCTGGGCAGTTCGCGGGCTGTTGCACGTGTGGGATGAGGTCGCGACGACGGAGACCGTTCGCGCTATGGCACATTCGTCCTGGCGAGTGAGAGAGATGGCGGCCAAGGTGGTGGCGCGCCACCATGTGGATGATGCCCTTGAGACCGTCGTCCACTTGCGACGTGACCCGGTTCTTCGGGTTCGAGCAGCCGCCGAACGCGCGGTCATGGCTCTCACGGGCGTCTGACGAGCCTTCGACTATCACTGGCTGGCTTCTAAAGGGTAGCGCCAGGACTTGGCCGTCAGAGCAACCGTGACGCGTCCACTGACCGGCTTCGGAAATTGCCAGAGCGCGCTGCGGGTGTCGGATTTACAATGACGACGTCACTACGCGGCGGGAGACTTCATGACACGAATCACCACCAGTTTTCTTTTCAAGAGCGAGAGTTACGAGGCGGCGGAGTTTTACGTGTCGGTGTTCCCGAATTCGGAGATATGCGACGTGGGTTATTACAACGAAGCCGGTCCCATGCCGGCCGGCACGGTGCTCGCGGTGGATTTCGTACTCGACGGTCAGGAGTACACCGCCGTCAACTTCGGCGACGACGTGACGTTCAGTGAAGCGATCTCGCTACGCGTTAATTGTGCAAACCAGGACGAGGTTGACCATTACTGGGAGCTGTTGAGTGACGGTGGGCAGGAGGGTCAGTGTGGGTGGCTGAAGGACCGCTTCGGCGTCTCCTGGCAGATCGTTCCCACGGAACTTGGTAAGTACCTGGGCGACCCGGATCCCGCGAGAGCACAGCGCGCGATGAAGGCGATGTTGGCAATGCACAAACTCGATCTGGCGTTGCTGCAAGCCGCGGTCGCCGATGAATAGAGGCGACAGACCTCGGGTCTTTGAATTGCGCTGGCGCACGTGTAACCGCGTCGTAGGGGGTCTCTCGCGAACTCTTCGGAGATCTTGAGCCCACGCTTCAAGAGATTTAAGACCGACTCCGTATCTTCGATGGCAGCTTGAAAGTGATTCAGGCTCTAGTAGAAGCAGGAGATAGAGATGATTACGCTCATTTTGGGCAGTGTGCTCATGGTGCCGCTCGCGTTGGCGGTGATATTCGGTCCTCTGGCCATTGCCGTGCGTTCCCAGAAGGCCGATGCGAACAAAGCGATCGGGGCAACGATTGTTGTGGGCGTCGGGCACGACCGACGGAAGGGCGAGGCGTCGTTTCGTGCGGCTGTGGCCGGCGGATAACTGACTGCACCTCGGCACTGCCGCGTGATTCTCGAATCATCCGGACGTCTCTTGCGGCTCGGGCGGCCCAGTTCGCGCGAGCCGCGAGAGACGTTGCCACGCCGACCGGATCGCGCGGTCGCCTCGGAGTGCCACAGGTCGATTCGCGCGTCGGTTTAAGGTGGTCGGGCCAATTCGGTGGCGGTACTGTTTTGACTTATGGCTGGCACGACACCACTCTCCAAGTCGAGACTGGCTCGCCTTCACGACGTCCTTCGAACTCACGTCGAGCGCGGTGCGGCGCCGGGCCTCGTGTCGCTCGTCTCCGGCAAGGGCGGCATCCACGTTGACGCCATTGGTTCGTCGTCCACTCGCGACGGTCATCCCTTTGGTGAGGGCGCCATCGTCGGCTGGAAAGGACGCCAATCGTGACCGTCGTGTTGATTCACGGTTTTCCAGAGACACCCGCCATCTGGAGTCCGCTTAGAGAGCAGCTGACGTCGAGCGAGGTCGTCACGCTCCGATTACCCGGCTTCGGCTGCGCGCCGCCGTCGGGTTGGACTGCGACCAAAGAGGACTACCTGGCGTGGTTGAGTGAAGAGCTCGCGGCGCTCTCCCTCCACCGTCCGCTCGACGTCGTTGGACACGACTGGGGAGGCGGGCTTCTCGTCGCGGGGGTGGCGGCTCGACCTGATCTGGTCAGGAGTTGGGTCTGTGACATCCTCGGTGTCTTTCACCCGGACTACCAGTGGCACGACTTCGCTCGGTTCATGCAACTGCCCGACGCGAACGAGGAGATGGTAGTGAACGTACTCACCGAGGAGCTCTTCGTGTCTCTGGGGTTTCCCGGCGACGTCGCCACGCAGGTCGTCGCGTCGATCGATGACGAGTACGCGCGATGTGCGTTGGCTCTCTACCGATCGGCGGCGCAGCCCGCGATGGTCGAGTGGGGAAGGGGTATCAGCGCCGCGAGGAGCCGACCCGGTCTCGTGCTGAAGGCGGAACTTGACAGTTACGCGGGAACCCTGGAACAAGCGAAGGAGATGAGTGATCGGTTCGGTGCGACCATGCGTTTGGTCCCCGACCAAGGTCACTGGTGGATGTTGAGCGATCCTGAAGGCGGCGCAGCGATACTGGAGGAGTTCTGGGCCACGCTCGGCTGAGCGCTCTCGTTTCCGGTCATATTGAGGTATTGAAGAAGGAACGGTCTTCGAATTGATCGATCTTCTCACCTCCGGAGGATCTCCAACCTCGACGTAAAGGCGCCCAACTACTAGAGATGAAGCAAGTCGGCGGTGTCGAAATTGCCAATATAGACACCAGAAGATGCGTCGATTATGTATCTCAACGAATGCCGCGTTCGGTGACCGATTTGACGTAAAATCAATATGAGTGCAGGTAATGATGGTTGCACGAACCGAATCAGTCAGCGTTGCTGTTCCCCACTGCCGGCCATGCCGTGGGTGCCGACCGGTGCCTTGCCGGCGGCGAGGGGAGGTTGGTGAACATGCTCGTCAACATGATGGGGATCGAAAAGATCGATGAGATCGTCGATATGAGTGATCGACGAATGGAAGCGACGGTCAATCCAAAATCGCGCGTCACGCTCACCACGCTGTTCGGTGCGGTACTTGCTTCGTTCCAAACCGCCGGTCCCTCGCCGGCGCTGACGCCGACCACCGCGATCGCTCCCGTCGTCGGGCACGACTTCGTGACCAAACCCGCGATCAGCGCTCGAGTATCGCAGCAGGACGCCGCTTGACATTGAAGCAAGGCGGGTGGTGAGCTCTTGTGGCCAGTTTCGACGACGTCGTGCGGCTGTGCGCGAATCTGCCAAGCGTGACCGTGTCCACTTCGTACGGGACACCGGCTCTCAAAGTCAAGGACAAGAGTTTCTGTCGCCTGTTGGGGCCTCGCGATGCCGCCACAGGCCGACGTCGGCGACGCCGATGTACTCGTCGTGTTCTGTGAACCCGACGAGAAGAAGTTCCTGCTCGCTGAGAGCGATGGCTCGGTGTTTACCGCGTCGCACTACGACGGACACAACGCCGTGCTCGTGTTGCTCGGCGACTTCGAGGAGAGGCTGCTCGAATCACTGCTGATCGACAGTTATCTTCTACGTGCGCCCGAATCGATCCGTCGAACGTTCTCACCACAATGAAGTAGTGATCATTCGGTGTCGGTCGACCCGCTCGTGCGACGTAAACGGAGGCACTCGACGACGTGCTCTGAATGCAGGGGAGGAGGCGTCACCGGTTCTTGGGAGCGTTCACCAACTCGAGCCGCACCTCGTTGACTAGTGCCTCTTGTAACCTTGCGGGCACCTGGGAGAAACTCCGGTAACTCTCTTCAGAGATTTGCCCTTCACGCACGAGATCGTCACCAGCTTCTTGAAGCCCGCCGGACACTTCGGGGAGTACCCCGAGACTCTCTTCACGGCCTTCCCTCTGACACAGGAGATCGTGCTCTTTTTAACACGTGGTCCGAACTTGTACTTGGGATTCCTTGAGATCTTGAACTTTGGCCTCGAGAACGCAAAACCGGTCGAACTGATGATGACGTTGCCGTTCTTTACCGAGACCGAGCTGATCGCGGTGTTGGACGACCCTCCGGTCGATGTCTCGGAAACGATCAGCGCACTCGCCGCTTGATTGACGTTCGTCAGTCCCCATAAGAGAACGGCGTCCGAGCCGGGAATGACGGCTTCGTAGAAGCCTGTGTTGGTGGTTGAGCGGTCAGACAGGAAATGAGGCGCCGCAACTGTCCAGCTAAGCGTCTGCGCGGTTGCGTCCCACACGGGTGTTGAAAGGGAGCAGGCACCGTTGCTCTCGACGAACATGCGTCCGGACACGCCGTCGACGCCGAATCCCGCGGTCGGATCGTTGGTGGGCGCCACAATGACTTGCAACTCCGTTGCTTGAGCCGCAGCGACACCAGTCTCGTCGACACACTGGCTCGTGTCGCTGGCGATTGCGATCGGCACCGGACTTGCCGTGAAACTCAGGGTCGTCCCGCTCGCGTCAGTCCCGATGACGTCAGAGAAGTTATTGGCGAGCGCCATACTCACGCCGGACTGCGCGTCGCCAGTGTCCAATGAGACGGTGATGAGGTCGTCGGGATTGAGCGAGGCCTGGAAGCCGCTAGCGGGCTGATCGGCCACGAAGACGTTGTTACTGGTCGGATCCTGGATCGCCGGCAGAACGTTGAAGAGCATGTAGTTCGAGAAGACGTTGGCCGCGGAGGCCTTCACGTAGATTCCTCCGAAACCCAGTGACCCGTGACCGTTTGTGGTCCACTGCGTGTCGGTCCAATACCCGGGCACTGCTCCGCCTTCGAGGGTCGGCCCCGACGGCGTTGTGGTAGTGGTAGCCGACGGTGATGAGGTTGTCGTGGTTGATGTTGACGTAGTGGTGGTCGTCCCGGGATTCGACGTGCCCGAGGGGACCCAGGTGAGTTGTTCAGGGGCCTGACCAGGGGATTGAATCGAAACAGATTGAACGCAGTAGGTCACGATCGTGCTCGAGCAGACGGGCCATGGGGACTTTGGAACATTCAGCGTCGCTGCCTGCAATGAACTGGGAACCAGCATTAGGCCAGTGAGACTCGCCGCCAACAGAACGAGCCTCAGTCGTTTCATCTGTTCTCCCAACCTCAAGTGCTCGCAGCAGTGTCACGTAACTATAGACAGGGGCTTTGAGCGAGCACGTGTCAGGAAGGTCGGTGTGTATCAATAATGATTCCGACCGTGATCACGTTCCTCACTTCACAGTGCCTGAGCGACCCATTCGAATGGGCGAACTTAAGCGATCGCCACGTTGAAGGGTCCGAATCACTCTGAATTCCGCGGTCGTCAGGGAGTCGCTGCGCGTCGTGTGGCTTTTCTGGTTGGGTGTCATCGCCTCGGACCTGCCAAGGGCCATCGACTTGCCGCGTCGTGCTGCAATCCTTTTTCTTCCTGTAGCCGACGGGACACCTCGGCTTGACTGCGGTGATTCGACTGGTCAGCTTGCCTCCGACGCATCGAATGGTCACTCGGCGTTGAACTCGAGTGAGCAGTCCCGAAATTGTCGGCTCCGAGAGATTGAATTTCTCGGCCGTCGTGCACGGGTCCGCACGACGCGGGATCGAAAATACACTTCGACACGTGAGAACTCGTGCTGGCGCGTACATCGCCTTCAGCCAATTGAGCCTGCTCAGCTTCGTCGCGCTGTGCACTGCTTTGCATCCCGGTTTCGTCCTCAAGTGGGACGAGGGGGGGCTGAGCAATTACGGCATCCACGTCAAGACCGCCGTCCCGTACACACTGGGTTTCGCGTTGTGCTCGTTCTTTTCGTTCGCGGCGGCGCGAACGCTCCCGGCTCGAAGTTATCTGGCGAAGCAGATGCGCCTGCTATTGAACGTGTACGGCGCTCTGGTGCTCTTCTCGATGCTGAGCACCTACGGGTACACGCTGAACACACCCCTCAAGTTGCTGCACGTCGTGAGCGGTATCGCCATCATCCTGTTTGGGACCGGCGCCTCGCTGTGGATGTTCGTCCGACTCCGATCGTCCAGATCCGACTCGGTGTGGCTGGCGGTTCAGGTTGCGGGTTTCTTGCTCGCACTCATCGACTTCTTCAACGTGTTGCACGTACTGTTCTTGGCGCAGTTGCTCACGGGTGTGGGGTTCGGCTTTCTCGTGGTGCACGCGGTACGGCGCTCCGGCGGCAACTTTCACGCGCCGCGGTAGTCCCCTCTCGATGCCACTTCGCCGTGTTCGACCGAGCATTGCCCGAGGGTGTCGCCGAACGTCGCGCGCACCACGGCCGTGAGTTCGAACTTCGAGCTTCGGGCGCGAGTGAACTGGGCGAGAGAGCCGACCAACTTTTTGCTGGCCTACCCACTACGTTATTTTTTGTGAAGGCTTCACTGAGAAGTTGGTCGGCGGCCTTGGTTCTAGTAGCCGGACTGCCACTGGCGGTCACGGCGACGTCAAGTTCGGCGACCGTCGCTGTCCATTCCTCTTGCCGCGCCCCGCGATTGATTTCCCTGACGGTAAACGCTGCTCGCGCCAGAGCCAGGACGAGTGGCTGCCGGCTGCGGCTGACGGGGGCTCCAGTGCGGATGGCCAGCGTTCAGACGATTCGCACCCAAAGCACTCGTCCCGGTCAGGTGACGAAGCTGTTGATCGTGACCGTCAATCCCCTCTGTCCAGGTTCTGCGAACATCGGGCCACCACCAGGAGAACCGTTGGTCACGCCAGGTCCGACCGAACTCGACACTGGACTGTTCGTCGAGGGTGGGGCGTTCATCTACCGTTCGGCGCCGATCTGCAAAAACCTGGTCGGCGCGTCGAGTGCCGGCACGATTACGGTCACCAACGCCGCCGGCACCGTCATTGCCAACAAGACGGCGGTAACGGCTGGACAGTTGCTGAAGATCACGCTGGGTGCCGGTGAGTACACGCTGACGGGTGTCTTTGCGGGAGGAAACGCCGTTGGCCCCATGACCGTCTCGGTCCCTAATGGCGATATGGTTCGTCAAGACTTGGTCCTCGACGTCCCCTAGACCCTTCAGTTGAGGACGAAGCACGAGCTTCCAGAGTCCGTTGTCGCCCAAGGTTGTGCTTTACGGAGTTGGATTGGACGCAATCAAGACGTCTCGTAGAGAGCATCCTCACCTCGGATGTCGGACGGACACCGAAACGGGCCAGAAGTCCCTAGCGGTATCAACGGAACCGCGCCTACGTTGCATTGAGAGGCGTACGGTGACTATGAGAGCCCACATTCGACGACCACGATCCGGTGTGAGAACGACCCTCTGCACGCTTGCTGTTTCGTCACTCGGTTTCACCGCGTTGAGCAGCGGCGCGACACCAACCGTGGGAGCCCTCAGTACGACGTCGCCGACCCATCGAACGGAAGTTTCGAGTAACTCCGCCTCCGCGAACTCGTCGACTCGCTGGGTAGCGGTTGCCGTGGGGACACTCTGGGTGTCTCCCGGAAGTTCCCGCCCCGTAGACCGGCTGACAATCTCACCGCCAGCGTCGATCCGATCCTGGATCGCGACGATGACCTTGGGGCAAAAGCAGTGGCTGGTCGGACGGATCGAAACGCAAGCCCTCTACGGAACCGCGGTCACCGTTCTCTCCAGATCCGGGGGATGGTCGCGAGTCGTCGTGCCGAGCCAACCAACGCCCCGAGATCGCCGTGGCTATCCCGGTTGGATTCCGACGTGGCAACTCACCTCGAGATCGCCCTCGCCGACCCCGTCGCTCGCCGTCGTCACGTCACCGACGACGTGGGTTCGGAGCGTCTCGGGCACCAACAAAGCTATTCGGATGATGGAGGTTTCCTACGACACGCGTCTGCCGGTCGTAGCGACGAACTCGTCGTCGTTCGAGGTGGCTCTCCTCGACGGTCGTCACGGCTTTGTGCTGAAGAAGAACGTCTCCCAGCACGCGGTCAACGCGACGTGGGCGCCCTCTGGACGCCAAATCATCACCGAGGCGAAGAAGTTCCTTAATTTGCAGTACCTCTGGGGTGGTACGTCGGGCTTCGGTTACGACTGTTCCGGTTTCGTCTACTCGGTGTTTCACGTTCTTGGTGTGACGACTCCGAGGGATGCGGCGCCGCAGGCGACGAGAGGGTCTCTCGTTCCTCGCCAGAACTTGAGGCCGGGAGATCTCGTGTTCTTTCGAGACCGTTCGGGCGTCGTTGTCCACGTGGCGATCTTCTATGGGTCCGTTAACGGAGTTGCTTCGGTGATCCATTCTCCGAACACGGGACAGCCCGTCTCGATCACGCCACTCTCGGCCTGGTCGAGTTCCTCCTACGCGGGAGCGCGTCGCTACCTCTCGTAGCGATGTCGTTGGAGTTCGTGGCGCAGGATCGACTGCACGATGTTTGAGGCGACGGCATTTGGCATCCGACAGCGGTTGTCGTTCAAACTCCTGACACTGCGTGGTTGTGATTACTCGGCGTCCCGACAGAGTTCGTCAACGGTCGTGATCAGCACATTCAAATGCTAGGAATTCTCCGCTTTCTAAGCGCCCGTCAGGCGTGAGAACTGGGTCATGGGTGCGAAAGCCAGTCCACATTCGCTAGGTTCGGCGACGCCTCTTTGTGCCGTAGGAGGACTGGCGACCTCGTCACCATCGGAGAACCCATCGACCGGCCGAAGCTTGGGGTCTGATGGGAGCCAGACGTCAGGACGTGTCGATCCTCAGTGAAAACTCGAGGGGGCATGGACATGGTCCACTGCCTGCCACTATGGTTCGCCCACATGGTGGACTCCCGAGGTGAGCGGCGAACGACTGACCGAGGGCCAGATTTGGTGATTCGAGGACTGATCATCGCCATCGAGTACGCGATTGTGGTCAGTCTGCTCATCGTCGCGAGCGTTGTCCTGGTACGCGCCCTCGTGACCTTCTTCAGCCATTGGGGAACGTTTCCTCAAACCGTGGTGGCCGCCATCGACAGCATCTTGGTCGTCATCATTCTCCTCGATCTGGCGCACACCGTCTTTGGCAACCTCCGGTCCTTCATCTTCCCGGTGCGACCATTTCTTGTCATCGGCATCCTGGCTGGCGTGCGGGACATCTTGAGCGAATCTGCGCACCTCACGTTGAGTAACTCGCTCACCCAGACTGATTTCAAGGACACCCTCCTTACGTTGGGCGTCGGCGTCGGCGTTGTGCTGGTTCTGATATTGGGACTACTCATTTTGCGATTCAGCGGGTCCAATCCGGAAGGCGAGAGTTACTGACCTTCGATTGGGTTCGACGTCTGGGAGAGATGACGGTGAGAAAGTACCTAGGCCAGCATCGCGTCGATCTGCGAAAGCGCCCCTTTCATGCCCTCTTCCATACCCATCGACATGATCTTTTCCATGTCGGCAAGTGACGCAAAACGAGTTTCGATGGCCATCGTGGTGACGCCCTTGGGATGCTCACTCAGCGTGACGCGATTGATCATGAAGGGCATCACGGTGCTGGGGAGTCCATCGTCGTCGGCGAATCCACTCTCGAATCGAAGAAGGTTGGGAACGTCGACCTCGAGCACTCGCCACCAACCCCCGGGTCGGTCGCCACTCGGTCCAGTCATGAAGTACGTCACCATAGAACCGACGCTCAAGTCGTGATCCACGAAGGTCGCGGGATACGTCGGTGGCCCCCACCAGCGCTCGAGCAGGCGCGGGTTCTCCCAAAGTTGCCACACTCGATCGATGGGCGCCGCAAACTCCGAGACGATGGTCATCCTCTTTGCTTCGACATCCTTTTCCACCTTCATGACCGTCATTTCTCTGCTCCTTTGCCTGACTCTTCGATAAGCAGCGTGTCGAATCGGTCGATTCGACCGCGCCATATCTCTTCGAACTGGTCGAGTAACGCGCCGACACGACGGATCGAGTCAACGTCGCCACTCACTAATTGCTCACGGCCGCTCCGACGCTTCCGTACCAGGCCCGCCGCGCTCAGTACCGCCACGTGCTTTTGGACGGCCGCAAAACTCATGGGATAGAAACCGGCGAGGGCTGAGACCGAGAACTCACCGGTGAGGGAGCGCTTGACAATGTCTCGTCGAGTGGGATCGGCCAATGCGTGGAACAACCGGTCAACCCTGGCGTCACTCGTCATATCTACAACCATATAGTTGTAGGTTAACATCTCAACGCTTGCCTTGTCAATCCACCGAGGAGGATGTTCTGGCGATCAACCGACTCCTCAGTCGACGTTTCGCCGGTCGAGAAGTCCTTGCGCCCGATCGCGCTCGCCCGTGTCTGTCCCGGTGTGATCGAGGTGAAGGGCGGCGGGGCCGGCAGTTACCTGGCCGTCGGGGCCGGTGATGTCTACGACGCCGCTCTGATCGCTGGTTTCTTGCGCGATGGCGACGTACCTTCGTGCATGTCCCTTGGAACCGCCGCGGCTCAACTCTACGTAGCGCGCCGCGTCGACCGTTTCCCGATCTACGAGGAGAACGCACAACTGGCTCAGCGCGTGACGACGACGACTATCAAGGATTGAGGCGCTGCGTCGCGCCTGGTGCGCGCTCGGCGGATTCGGTGAGCCAGGCATCGCCGCCATCGGTCACGCCCAGAGAGTCCGCGAGCCCGGAAGCAAGATCTTTGTTCACCTTGGACCGGATCAATCGACCTTTGGCTGTCAAGGTAAGCATCCGGATTCGACGGTCCAGCGGGTCGGGCACTCGTTCAACGAGTCCCAGACGTTCGGCTCGGTCGACGAGTCCCGTCACGTTGGAAGGGTCACACGACAGGTCCTCGGCGTAGGCCCGCATCGACATCGGCTCGTCAAGCATCCGCAGAAGTCCCACTTGCTGGGGAGTGAGGTCGTAACGGTCGGCCACCGCAGACACGACTTGATTGACACGGTGCGTCACGTCGAAGAGTCTGTCGACCAATCGGTCCGCCTCCTCATTCCCATCTCGACTGGTCATCTCGCCAGTCTCGCAGTAAATCATTGACTACATCAAGTATTGATGGAATACTTGATATAGTCAATTGTTGATTAGACAGATTGTTAGGAGTTTGGAATGTTGAATCTCAAGATCGTTATCGGTAGCACGCGACCCACTAGGGCGGCCGATCTCGTAGCTCCGTGGGTCGTCGAGCGGACGAGAGGCCATGGAGCATTCGACGTGGAGGTACTCGACCTGCGGGATTGGCCCCTGCCCATGTTCCAGGAGCACGCGGGCAGCATCGGAGACTTCGTCGATCCCACCTACTCCGACCCGATCGTACGCAAGTGGAACCGAACACTTAAGGATGCTGACGCACTCTTAATCGTCACCCCTGAGTACTTGCACTCCGTTCCCGGCGTCTTGAAGAACGCCCTCGACTCGGTGTTCGTGAGTTGGGCACTTCGCAACAAGCCACTGGCGGTCGTCGGATACAGCATCGGCATTGCTGCGGGAGTTCGAGCCGTGGAACATCTCATGGACATCGCGATCGAATCCGAGATGGTGCCACTTCGAGACACTGTTCTCATTCCCCGGGTGGCGGCGGCTTTCGATGAGCAGGGCGTTCCTGTCGATCCAATGACCGAGATTGCAATGACCGTGATGCTTGATGACCTCGAATGGTGGGGCACTCTCCTTGCCAAGGGACGGGCAGAAGGTGAACTGGCACCAGGAAGCATGCGGGTACGCGCCGCCTTGGCGCAACTCGAACGGACTTGACGAATCTCGAACTGTTTTCCTTGGGATGTTGCCAGAATTGACAATGCCTTTCGGGTAAGAGACCGCTGAAGGTTTGGTCAGCCAACACTTTGAGGGACGGCTGACCAACTGTCAGTCGTCTGCGGGTTCCCGAATTCGTGCGACGGCTCCGACCACTCTGGTCGGAGTTCACCTCGCCACTTTCTTCATTTGAATGGTGGCACCCCACGTGCACGATGGGTGGCCAAGTTCATTGGGCCAGAATTCGCTCGAACTTCAGCGCTTGTGGCGTTCATTGGCGTCAAATGTGAGGCAGCCGCGGTCGATCTTAGTCCCTCGAAAACACCTGCAATAACTGGGCTTTCATCGTTTTCCTTCGCACCCTTTGTGTCAGAACGTCAGAACTCGACTCTGAAATGACTCATCGTGATTCGTTCGTTACTCGGGCGAAGTCTTGAGGTCACGAGGCGTTGGTCCAACCCCATACCACCGGTACCCGCCCGAGACTCCTCTAGCCACGACGAAGTCTGTTCTGTCACGAGCCCAAGTCACTGCTTTCAACAATGAATCGAAAACTGGAGAGAACTCGAGACTTCCGTCGGGCTGCTCAACGTGGCCCGAGTAGCGAAGTGGCTCATCGTAATTCTCCGGCGCAATGTAAGCCCTCGCGATGGGGATGTTCATGCCTTCCATGGCTAGCACTCCACAGCGGATGTAGTTGAAACTCCAATCTTGGAGTGGCTGCGATGGCTCGGTCTGCTTGTCGAGATCGTGCCAGCGGTGCGAGTGCGTTGAAACGACCGCCGCGTTCCACTGAGCGACACCTCCCTCCGTGGATTACAAAATCAGAAGATGGCTAATCGTCTGGGAACTTTGAAGATTGTGAGAAGTAAGTTCAGCGCGACCTGGCCTGGAAAGAGACTGCTTGCAATTCGAGGAATAAAGTGATATCAATTAGATATCGAATTTCAAACTTCACTCTCAAGGAGGGATCGTGAGTCAGTCTGACCTTTCGAACCAACAACCTGGCGCCCCTGCGGCCTTCTCACCAGGAACGCGTGTCCAGATTCAAGAGCATGAGGCGTGGACGATCAACGGCTGGTTCGGCGTCCTCGTCGTCGCCGCGTGCGTCGGAATCTCGATCCCACTTGCCAACAGCTCCGTCACGGGTCTCATCACTTTGCCAATTGTGGTGGCCGTCGTCGTTCTTGGTTCGCTGGTCATCGTGCAGCCGGGTCAAACCAGGGTGGTGCAGTTCTTCGGCAGTTATATCGGAACGGTGCACAAGACGGGACTGTCTTGGATCCGGCCCCTCACCAAGCACCGTGACGTGAGCATTCGGGTCAGGAACTTCGAGACAAGTCACCTGAAGGTGAATGACGCCGACGGCAATCCCGTGGAGATCGCAGCCATCGTCGTGCGGCAGGTCACGGATACCTCGCGTGCACTGTTCGCCGTCGACGACTACCACAACTTCATACGTGTCCAGGCTGAGTCGGCGCTGCGCCACGTCGCAACCACGCATCCCTACGACAACCCAACGGAGGACGGCATCTCCCTGCGGGGCTCGACCGATGTGGTTGCTGACGAACTCGCTGCCGAGGTGGCCCAGCGCGTGTCGATTGCCGGGTTGGAGATCGTCGAGGTTCGCATCAGTCACCTGGCCTACTCGCCGGAGATCGCCCAGGCCATGCTGCGACGTCAACAGGCCAGCGCGGTCGTCGCTGCGCGCTCGTTGATCGTCGATGGCGCCGTCGGGATGGTGGAGCTTGCACTCGCTCGACAGACCGAACGCGGCATCGTCGACCTTGACGAGGAGCGCAAGGCGGCCATGGTGAGCAACCTCATGGTGGTGCTCTGCAGTGACCAACCGGCCTCGCCGATCGTGAACACCGGGACGTTGTACAACTAAGTCGTGAGCGAACGTAAGCCGATACTGCTGCGAATCGATCCCGCCGTCCATGACGCGCTGGCGCGATGGGCGGCCGATGATTTCCGCAGTGTCAATGCCCACATCGAGATGTTGCTCAGAAGAGCGCTGGTCGACTCTGGGCGAATGCCCAAGAAGGCGGGTCCGTTGCCCAAGCGCGGTCGGCCTCTCTCCTCATGACCTCTCACGTCGACGCCAACGAAGAGCAGTCTGCTTTTTGACGGTGAAGAGGACTATTCCGATTGGGAGTTTCGAAAAGGGCCCGTAGTGGATCTGCTGTCATCCAAGCGAACGTGACTCACTCAGTCACCGCGCACCCTCAACGATGTTCGCCAACGATATTCGAACCCGTGCCGCTACCTTGAAAGGTTCATTCGATCTTCGTTATGTAGGCGCCAACCAGACTCGCGGTTTGCTGGTTGATATCGCCGTTACGGCGGTCCGCGAAGTCTTGCTGAAAATGGCCAAAGGCGATGGTTGAGGCGATCGGGTTGATTTCGTCCTCACCGTGGTCGTGGAACGAGACATGAACAAAGGAATCGTCAGCGAGGCGAAGCGCCAAGTAGGAAACGTTGTCAAACACTGCTCTAATACGGGTCTCGTTTTCATCTGCCGCGGCCGCTGACTTTGTTGAATATCGAGTAACTAATCGCTTCTCCATGACGTATCTCCATGTCGCCTCGGGCACAAGGGTGAGCACCGATGGAGAGCCTAAGGCGATTGCCAGTTCTGCCGTTCGAGAAGTCCTCTCGTCCATTTCACCGAAACCACGCGGGAGCGTCAAAGCCAATCTCGCCACGCCATCTAATCCCTTCTAGCAAACCTGCTCGCCGGCACAACTCGCTCGGCTAACTCACGCCGAATAAGTTCGAGAATCTTCACCTACCCCAAACGCAGACCACATCCTCATAAGCGCGGTCCACTCAATGGGGTCAAGCGCACGTTGCACTCCTCAGCGGTTGTAGTTCAAACTCCCATTATCGAATTGGTGCGATGGCTCGACGCCCTGGCACATTTCACCAAAGAACGTGATTAGAAGGGAGAATTGCTGGGAATCCTCGACGTATCTCAACTCCCAGAGGGTATTAGAACCGCAGGTCTGTAGTTCAGTGAAGTCTCGAGCGCCCAGAGTCTTCACGGTAGAGCTGTCTCATCGAAACGGAGCTCGTGACGTGCTAGATCTTCCGTTCAGTGGGCGCCGCGCGCCAGCCCGGACGGACTTGGAAGAAACGCCATTCTTTGGGATACGTTGAGCCAATGGGCAATGACGAAATCTCGAAACTTGCTTAACGCTGTCCAGCCGCGCCAGACAACAGGCTCTCAATCCTCCTCGCAAGCCTCTCAATCCGACCCGCGGCAAGCAAGTGCTGTACGGAGGGAGGGGGTGTACGAGACCGCCCGGCGTAGGCCTGACCATAGAAGTGGCCCCAGAGGTGGATCGTGCCCTCACGGTCGAGATCTGCAATTGCCTGACGTACCTCGTCATACTGAAGAGCATCGTCAAACACGACCACGCCACCCTCGGCAAGTTTCGGGACCCACTCTCGGCCGTCGGCGAGTACGGCGTCGTAGCCATGCCACCCGTCCACGAACAGGAATTGGAAGGGTTCCGTCCATCCCTTCGCGGCTTCGCTTGACGTGGCGACGATCGGGTCGATCAGTTGTTCTACGCCAGCCAATCGGATGTGGGTACGGAACATGTCGAAGGTCGGGATCTCTGACATTCCGAAGCGTTCGCGCTGCTGGCGATCACCAGAGTGGGGGTCGATCGCCGTCACCCGACCTCCGCCGCCCAGCACTTGAAGGGAACAGCCAAAGAACACTGTGCTCCTCCCCATATAAGAACCAATCTCAACAATCCGGAGCGGTCTCAACTCGGCCAATACCTTGAAGATGGCGACGGCGTTGATTTCGTAGAACCACCCGGGAACATTGTTGGTCACTGACCAAATACCGTCGAAGCGGGGGTCGCCATCTCGCATCTTCGACGTTGTCCAACTCTTCAATCCAAAGCCAACGGAATCCCGGCAGGTCCGCTGAAGGCGGTGCAGACCGCGCAATCCATTCTTCACGACTGTCACGGTACCAGTAATCGAGAATCACACGACTGGTGTTCCACAAGTGTGATGGACACCTTGGTATGCCCGGTCTCCTGATGTTGAATTGCTTGGCGTTGGTGGTTAATCCAGAACGTAGATTCTAAGTTGTCTGAATCGGTCCGGACTTCCGTCAGCGCCTCTTGTTCGGAAATGGGAATGGAGCGATTGGTGACGCGAATATCGACTTCGTTCTCCATCTACCGAGTCAACCTTTGACGTACGACAACTTTTCTGCCACCATTGCGCCGCGCACGCGAAAGACGTCGACACCACGAACATGTCCGTCCGACCACGTGTATCGCCACAACTGGATTACTCGATCACCCGCGGCGAAGGTTTCTTCCGCTTCAAATTGAGCGGCTACGTCGTTGAAGATTGGAGCCCATGCGCTTCGAATGGCGGCGTGACCCACGTAGGGCGTCCCGTCAGGAGCGGGTTCAGTGTTGTCAAAGAGACAGTCATCAGTGACCAGCGCCATGGCGGCCTCGAGATCATGATTTGCCCACGCCGTGCCAAATGTCGCTACTACCTCAAGGGGATCAATACCGTCGACGGAATCCGTCATTTGGCGTACGTGCTGGCGCCGAACCAGTCAACGACGACAACTGGTTCATTCCCTATGACCCAGGCGTCGTGACCACTGGGCAACGACGTGACATCGCCCGGACCAGCTACGAACTCGGTGCCGTCGTCCATCAAGATCCCCAGTTGACCTTGAACGTGGTACTGGAAGTGCGGTGCCTCACAACTCTCAGTCTTGGCGATTGGCTTGACGTCATTCGACCAGCGCCACCCGGGCTGAAGGACGAGGCGGCCAATTTGGGTGCCTCCTACTTTGATGATCTCGGCTCGGCCATTGGGAAACTCTCGGTGTTCCTCGGGACTGTTGAAACTCCTGTGCTCGGTCTCGTGCATCGCGATTCCCCCCCTCAGCGTCACCTGACGGCCACGCGGATCCTTGATGTCGCCGAACGACTGGTCCAGGTTCGCGGCTTCAATGCATTCAGTTATGCCGACATTGCCACTGAATTGAAGATGACAAAGGCGGCTCTTCATTATCATTTCGTCGGCAAAGCTGATCTGGGCGAAGCACTGATTCGTCGATACACCTCGCGTTTCGTCGACGCTCTCACGGCCATAGAGGCGCGAACGACGGATGCGCCCACCAGACTCGCCGCCTACGCCGATCTGTATCTAAAGGCGCTGCGTGAACAGCGAATGTGCCTCTGCGGGATGCTGGCGGCTGAGTTCGAAACTCTTCCGGCACCAATGCGTGATGGCGTCATCGCGTTCTTCGGAGAAAACGAAACATGGCTGTATCGAGTTCTGGAGAAAGGCCTCGAGGAAGGCACAATCGAGTTCGAAGAGTCACCAGCAGAAGTTGCGAGGATGATAATCGGGTGCCTGCAAGGTGCCATGTTGATCGCCCGGCCCTACGGAGATACTTCAACCTTCCAATCTTTGGCTGGCCGACTTCTTAAGGGTCTGCGAGCGCCGTCTCCGAAGACCTCGCCATCTCCATCGGCGAGACGATTGGGCGGTACTGCGAAGCCTGGCGCCAGGGTCTGATTCCACCCAAGTTTGAAACGGGTTCGATGGTTGCTCGTTCTCCGCATCGAATTGCCCGAAGTGGCTCAGTTGACGCAGTCGCAAGGGTTGGATGAATAATTGCACCCCCAACGGGATTCGAACCCGTGCCGCCACCTTGAAAGGGTGGTGTCCTAGGCCGCTAGACGATGGGGGCCTGCACTACGTCCACAGCTCACGCCATGGTGGTCGGGCTGCCCGGATTTGAACCGGGGACCTCTGCGTCCCGAACGCAGCGCGCTAACCAAGCTGCGCTACAGCCCGTTGCGAGTTGCCTCGCAGCCCGATAATCCTAGTCGCCAAATGGGTCGTCGCCCCACTGGCTAGCCCTCGACGAGGTCGTCCTCGTTTCGGGGCGGATGGTACTCGATGACAATTTCATTGATTCGTCGGCGTTCGACGGACTGGACCCGAAAGGTCCAGTCGCCGTGGGTGTAGGTGGTCCCAGCCGCGGGAATCTCTCCGGCGAGGTCGAGAACGAAGCCCGCGATAGTGACGTACTCGCCTTCAGGTATCACCACGCCCAATTCCTTCTCCACTTCGTCGACGTGGGTTTGGCCGTCGACCAGCCATCGATCGTTTCGAATTCGCACGATGGTCGGCTCTTCGTCCTCGTCGAACTCGTCGCTGAGGTCACCCACGAGTTGTTCGAGGATGTCACGAACGGACACGACGCCGGCGACGCCACCGTGCTCGTCGAGGACGAGCGCGAACGTGCGGCGCTGTTCACGCATCTCTTCGAGACTCTCGAGCAGATCGGACGTCTCGGGAAGCATCAGTGGACGACGGATCTTTCGAGCGATCTCGCTGGCAGTCGGTAGCGAAACGCCAATCGCTCGCTTGACGGTCGTGCTGCGAAAAAGATCGTTCACGAAGAGAACACCATCGACCTCGTCGAGGTCGCCATTGACGACTGGAAAGCACGAGTGTCCGGTGTCACGAACCGCCTCGGCGATTGCTTCGGGGGTCACCGGGATCGTGAGGTACACGACGTCGACCCGAGGCGTCATCACGTCGCGCAGTTCGAGTTTGCTGAGCTGATCCACGCGGGCGTGGATGGCGGCGGCTTCAGGGGAGTGCGGCCGCTGTTCGACACGACTGGTCATGCGCGCGCGGAGCCGCGCGAGTCCGAAAGAGGGAGGTTGAGCGTCGCTCATTGCTAGTTGGTGGGACCAACCCGAACGGTGGCGGGTCGCAACGAATCGTCTTCGTATTCCTCGCCGCGCAGCAAGGCGCGCACCGCGGCGCGCACGCGTTGCGGGTCGAGAGGTTTGACGACGAAGCCCTCGGCGCCGCTTCGCCGGGCGAGAAAGACGTCGGGTCGCCGATCGAGCAGCATCAGCACCGAGACGGGTTCTGCGGCACCGTAGGACTCCTCGTGGCGAAGTTCCAGGCAGACGGCCATTCCCCCCATCGAGCCAATCTGCAAGTCGACGATCGCGAGGTCCACACCACCTTCTCTGACGCGTGACACGACCTCGGGTCCGGTCGCCACCTCTTCGATGAGCAGATCGGGTCCTTCGAGCATGGTGCGCAACTCGTGTCGCAGCGACTCCAGGTCGCTCGCGAGGAGAACAGTAGCCACGCGGTTCAGCGTAGCGGAGTGATCGATTCGTCCAAAAGTGGTCGATTGTCGTGCCCGAGAATTCGTCTTGCCACGGGGTCCACCGGATGATTATCCTGCGGTCTAAGTCGAACCTTGGGGAGGGCGATGGCGATTACTCCATTGGGGTGGGCGGAGCTGGCTGCCTGTCGCGGAAGCGAAGGGGCGCTCTTCTTTCCTCCTGAGTCGAGCGAGCGTAAAGAGGACCGGCTCGAGCGCGAACTCATGGCCAAGAGGATCTGTGCGAGTTGTGGCGTTCGAGAGGAATGTCTGGCGAGTGCGCTCGAGCGCCACGAGACGCACGGCGTGTGGGGCGGACTCAACGAAGTTGAACGCCGGGTCCTACTGCGTCCCTGAGCGACTCCAGCCCAGTTGCGTAGGGCACACGCGCGAGAGCACGATGAGCAGGGCGAACGTCACGACGTGCACGCCGGTGCACCACAGGCAGATGTGATCAATGATCAGGAGTTCGGCGCTCAGCAGCCACAAGACGAAGACCAATCCCGCGATCGCGAGGACGAAGCGCGAAACGTGGATCCAGTAGGACCGGGCCCGCCAACCCCACGGTGAGTTGAGCGCGCTCATGACGACGAAGTTCCCGAGACCGAGTATCGCGACCGGAATGCCGAGGAAGTACGACTGTGCCGAAGTGGTGACGGCGGCGCAGTCGATGGTGCCGGTGGATGAGCACACGAGGAGCATGGGTCGAAAATGGGTGATCGTCAGGTAGATCGAGATGCCGAGTCCGATGAGGCTCAGCAGGAATGTCGTGGCTACGGCCCAGCGAGTAACGGGCTGGGCCGTGCGGCTCACTTAAGGCCCATGGCCTTCTTCGCTGCCTTGACGCCCGAACTGGCGCAGACGTTGGCCGGTTGGTTCTTGGTCAACGTGCAGAACGTCGCAGTCTGGTAGTTCGCTGAGGCGATGATGGCGTCGGTGACGGGACTCGTCGGGTCACTGAGACCCTTGGCGATCTGGCTGCGCGACAGGTTGGCCAGGGTGAGCGGGCCGAAACTCGCTCCCGAGACAAGGAACTTGTTGCCGATCGAGATGTAGGGAATCGAGTGGTCCTGCTGGGCCGTGATGCCCTTGATGTACTTGGACGTGTCGTACTTCTGGAAGTTCGCGTTTTCGGCCTTGTTGGGCTTTTGCAGAGGTGAGTAGAAGTTGAGCGCGGTGTTGAAGATTTGGTTGTACTGCTCGACACTGGCGAAGGTTAGATACTTCGACTTGTACTTCGCCTTGACGAAGGTGAAGGTGGGTGTTCCCGGTGCGTACTCGCCCGGGTTGGTCGAACTGGCCATGTTGCCAAGACCCGACCACGTGCCGAACCGACTTAACGCGATGATGGTCGACCAACGCTGTGCGGCACAGAACGGGCAGTACTCCGCGCCCAGGTAGAAGACTTCGGGCAACTTGACGCCCGTGCTCGAGGTGCCCAAGAGTGCCGGTTGACCCTTCAGGGCCTGGGGTGGCGTGACGGGCGCGACGAGCGACTGGACGCCCACGGTGTTGAACACCGAGGCCGGAATCGTGGTCAATTCGGCCAACGTGCTGGGATCGGTCGCCTGGTAACCCGAGGAGCCGGTCGCCGTGGATCCAGTCGAAACCTTGATGATGACGAGCACGGCCACGACGACGACGACAAGTCCGACGGCGAGCCACGTAAAGAGCCCGGCGGGGCGACCCGCGGACTTGGTGTTCGGTCGCGTCGAGTTCGCGCCCGGCTTCCTCGCTCCGGACGCCGCCGATACCTTCTTGTTAGGGGGGTTTTTGGCCACAACACTCCTCGTATTCTTCCGCCTACAAACTTAGTTGAACGGCGGACCGTTCGGTCCTCGGCCGGGGTCGTGGGTAGTTTGCGGTATGGACCAAATTCTCCAGCCCCGACCGGCGGCCACGGTACTCAGCCTGCGCGATGGTCCGGAGGGTTATGAAGTTCTTATGTTGCGAAGGAACTTGAACAGTGACTTCGTGGGCGGCGCGTATGTGTTTCCCGGTGGCGGCGTTGACGAGGCCGACGCGGGACCCGCCCCCCAGCGACTGGCATTCGGACTTGACGACGAGGAGGCATCGAAGCGACTCGACCTCGCCGCAGGGGGACTCGCGTACTACGTGGCGTGCCTGCGCGAACTCTTTGAAGAGGCGGGTCTACTGGTCGCTTGTGACGAACATGGCGCACCGTTTCGCTTCTCAAGTCACCAAGTCGTGCATCGATTGGCCGCGCACCGCCGGGCCGTGAACAACTCGACTTTTGGTTTCGTCGAGATGTTGGAACTCGAGAAGATAGCGCTCGATTTGCGAGGTATCGCGTACCTCGCGCACTGGGTGACACCTGTGGGTCCCCCCCGCCGCTTCGACACGAGATTCTTCGTGGCACTCGCGCCGAGTGACCAGACGGCTGCGTGTGACGAAGGCGAAACGGTGGCTGATCAGTGGATCCGTCCCGCCGACGCCTTGGCGGCGCATGCCCGAGGTGAACTGGAAATGATCCTGCCGACCATACGAAATCTTGAAGCCATCGCGCATTTCAACACGGCTCGAGAAGTTCTCGCTTACGCCGACTCCCTGACGTTTGTACCAAGAATTGAACCGCGCGTTGCCGTGCGAGATGGCGCTATCGCGATCTTGATTCCCGGTGACGAGGGTTTTGAGGACTAACGGGCTCCGTCGACCGCTTGGTTGATCGCGTCGAGCAGCCGAGCAGAGCACCCCTCGGCGCCGACGGGCGGGGCGACGTCGTTCACGATTCGCCGTGCCAGTACGTGGAACGTGCCATCCTCGTCTTCGCCCAGACCAACCGGCTGGCCGGTGTCGCCACCTTCGCTCATGTCGTCACGCAACGCGATTTGGGCGAGGAGCGGCACGTCGAGTTGGTCGGCGAGCGATCGGCCGCCTCCCTCGCCGAAGAGATTGTGTCGTTGCCCACACGAACAGACGAGTCCGGTCATGTTCTCGATGACGCCGAGCACACGTATGTTCGACTTTCGAGCGAAGTCCGCCGCTCGAGCGGCGACCTGCTGGGCGGCGGGCGACGGCGTCGTCACGACCAATTGACCCATCTGGGGCAGGAGACGCGCGAGGGTCATCGCGATGTCGCCAGTCCCGGGCGGCGTGTCGATCAAGAGGTAGTCCACGTCGGACCAGTCGGCGTCCTCAATGAACTGTGCCACGGCTTTTTGCACGATAAGTCCGCGCCACAGCAGCGCCTGATCCTCGTCGGCGAGCAGTCCCATCGACAAGAGCTTGATGCGGCCCTCGCCGACACGTCGCTCGAGCGGTTGCATCTTGCCGCCTCGCGCACTGACCTCGCCGTCGATGCCGAGGAGACGGGCCAGCGAGAACCCCCAGATGTCAGCGTCGAGGACGCCGACGGTGCGCCCCGAATCCGCGATCGCCACGGCGAGGTTGGCGGTGACCGACGACTTGCCGACACCGCCCTTGCCCGAAGCGATCATCAGCACCGGCGCGAGCAACGGGATCGTGGTGAGCGGTGCGCGTTCCTGGGCGAAAGACCGCGCGCGCTGCATCAACGCGCCGCGAGCATCTGCGTCCATGACGCCCATCGATACCTGGACACTGGTCACCTCGTCGATCGTCAGAGCGGCCTCGCGAACGTCGCGCTCGATCTGAACCCGCAACGGACAACCGGTCGTTGTCAGCGAGATCGACACGACGGCGTGACCCTCTCCGTCGATCGCAATCTCGCCCACCATGCCCAAATCGACGATGGACGCTCCGAGTTCGGGGTCCAGCACCTTGGCCAGTCGTTCGCGCAATTGGTCGATGACGGTCATGCAGTGACGCTACCGGTCACTGAATAAAGGGTGTTCACGCGCAGAATCGACCACTACCATGGAGACCAGAACTCTCGAAGGAGCCGCATGTCAAACGTGACTACTACCAGTGTGAACCTCTCCAAGAAGGACCTCGACCCGATTACGTTGACCGACGTCGCCGTCACCAAGGTCGCCGAGCTGATCGCCGCCGAAGCCGTCGACGAGGTTCTCGCCCTGCGCGTCGCGGTGAAGCCCGGCGGCTGCTCGGGATTCAACTACGACATGTTCTTTGACTCGGAGTTCTCCGACGACGACGTCATGCGTGAGTTCGCCGGTGTCAAGGTCGTCGTCGACTCTCAGAGTGCCGAACTGCTCAACGGGTCGACGCTCGACTTCTCGGACAGCCTCCAGGGCGCCGGGTTCCACATCACCAACCCCAACGCGTCACGAACCTGTGGCTGCGGCAACTCGTTCAGTTGACCGAGCGACGCTGACGTCGTGAGCGCTCCCGTCGGTCCCTATTCGCCGTGGCGACGCGCGGGTGACCTCGTCGTCATCTCCGGCCAGTTGGGCCTGCTTCCCGACCACGACACGCCGACCATGGTCGAGGGTTCCGCGGCCGACCAACTGCGTCAGGCACTGGTCAACGCCCGCAAGGTGCTGAGCGAAGGTGGCGCGACGTTCGATCAGGTCGTCAAGGCCACGTTGTTCCTCGTCGACATGGGCGACTTCACGTTGTGCAACGAGGTCTGGGTGGAGGCGTTCGAGCCACCGCGTCCCACACGCTCGGCGGTAGCGGTCGCCCAACTGCCGCTGGGCGCCAGGGCGGAAGTGGAACTCTGGGCGTACGCGCCCGAGGGTTAATCGCCCGTCCGGTCGCCGTTCATACCGAACTTGTAACCCACGGAACGTACCGTCTGGATCAGGTGGGCGTGTTCTTCACCTAATTTCGCACGTAGACGGCGCACGTGCACGTCGACGGTGCGCGCGCCACCGTAGTACTCGTATCCCCAGACCCGACTGAGTAGTGTCTCGCGGGTGAACACGCGGTGCGGGTTCGTCGCGAGGAACCGGAGCAACTCGTACTCCATGTACGTGAGGTCCATCACCCGCCCGGCGATTGACGCCTGGTAGGTCTCGAGGTTCATCGAGAGTCCACCGTGCTCGATCCGCGGGGCCACACTTTCATTACCGGCCCGGCGCAGACGGTGGCGCAGCCTGGTCGCCAGCTCCGAGACGTCGAAGGGCCCGACGACGAAGTCGTCGAAGAGGTCCTCTCGAAAGGTGAGGTCGTCCAACTGGTAGTGGTCGAGCAGCAAGATGATCGGACCGACACCTCGCTCGCGACTGCGCAGTTGTCGACAGAGGTTCATCGCCTCGGTGAAGGGGAAGACTGCCGCGTTGATGACCGCGCCGGCGAAGCCGTCAGCCGGTTCGAGAGCGGTGATTTCGTTCATCCGGCCGGTCGCCGCGACGGCGGGGGTGACGCCCGTGACGTCAAACGCCTTACGCACGGGTCCTTCGCAGGAGGGCACGCAGAGAACGACGTCGATGCTCACAGCAGTGGGAGATAACGCTCGAGCTCGAATGCCGTGACTTGGCCGCGGTAGGCGTCCCACTCGGCGCGCTTGTTGCGTAGGAACCATTCGACCTGGTGCTCGCCGAGTGTCTCGTGCATCAGCTCCGAATGCTCCATGAGGTCGACCGCCTGGGCGAGTGATTGGGGCAGTGGCGCGGTGCGCGCACCTTCGGGTGGCAATTCGTAGTTGCCGCTCACCCCGCGCAGCCCCGCCGCGAGAATGACCGCGAAGGCGAGGTACGGGTTGGCGGCGGGGTCGGGCGAGCGGTACTCGACGCGCGTCGAGTCGACGCGTCCGGGCTTCACCGACGGCACGCGCACGAGCGCGGCGGCGTCGTAGCGGGCCCATTCGGAGTCGACGGGTGCCTCGGCGCCGGGCACGAGTCGCTTGTAGGAGTTCACCCACTGGTTGGTGATCGCGGTGATCTCGGGAGCGTGGTGCACGAGGCCGGCGATGAACTTGGTCGCGACCTCGCTGAGGCCGTAGTGGCCGTCGCCGATGAAGGCGTTCGCCTCGTCGCGCCAGAGTGACAGGTGCGTGTGCATGCCCGACCCCTGTACGTGGGCGAGGGGCTTGGGCATGAAACTCGCTGCCACCCCCTGCTGGCGGGCGAGCTCCTTGACGACGTGGCGAACCGACATGACGGTGTCGGCCATCGTGAGGGCGTCGGTGTAGCGAAGGTCGATCTCGTGCTGGCCCGGGGCGTCCTCGTGTTGGGCGTGCTCGACCCCGATGCCCATCTCTTCGAGGGTGAGTACCGTGCGACGACGCAACTGGCTCGCGGTGTCGTCGGGCAGGAGGTCGAAGTAACTCCCTTGGTCGATCGGACGAGGCACCCGCGTGGTGTCGAGGTCTTCGAAGTAGAAGTACTCGATCTCGGGGGCGACGAAGAAGGTGTAACCCTGTTCGCGCGCTCCGGCGAGGACACGGCGCAGTTGCTGGCGGGGGCAGCCTTCGAAGGCGGAGCCGTCGATGTTGTAGATGTCACAGAACACCCGCGCGACGCCGGCGTCCTCCTCGTACCAGGGGAGCAGCTGGAAGGTCGTGAGGTCGGGTCGGGCGAGGACATCGGACTCCTTGGTCCTCGAGAATCCGTCGATGGCGCTGCCGTCAAAGGTCATTCCCTGATCGAGAGCGTCCTCGAGTTCGGCCGGCGTGACGTGAAAGGCCTTGTGGCGTCCGAGGACGTCGGTGAACCAGAGCTGGACGAAGCGGACGCCTCGCTCCTCGACGGTTCGAAGTACGTACTGAGCCTGATCTTGCATACGGACCATTCTCTCACCTTCCCCAGTTGTCGACGTCGGGTCCCAAAGACCACGAAGCCCGCCGCCTCGAGGCGGCGGGCTTCGTGGTTCAGGTCCTAGCGGCGGGCCGACGTTTTCGCGGGCGCCTTCTTCGTGGTCTTCTTGGTCGCCGACTTCTTGGTCGCCGACGTTTTCGCGGGCGCCTTCTTCGTGGTCTTCTTCGCCGTCGCCTTCTTGGCCGACTTCTTGGCGGCACCGGACTTCTGGCTGGCCGCAGCGCAGATGGTGTCGGTCATGAGCGCCGCGACGACGTAGGGGTCCATGTTGGCGTTGGGACGGCGGTCCTCGAGGTAGCCGCGCTTGTCGCGGGCGACGGCACCCGGGATGCGCACCGAAGAGCCGCGGTCCGAGATGCCGTAGGTGAACTTGGACCAGGGCGCGGTCTCGTGCTCACCAGTCAAGCGGTCCTCGATGCCCTCGCCGTAATTCTTGATGTGCTCTTCGACGCGCGTGCCGAGGGCTTCGCAGCCGGCGATGATCGCGTCCCAGCCGCCAGCGGCGCGCATCCGCTTCGTGGAGAAGTTGGTGTGCGCCCCCGCGCCGTTCCAATCGCCCTTGATGGGCTTGGCGTCAAAGTTGACGTCGACGTCGAACTCCTCGGCGATGCGCTCCAAGAGCCAGCGTGCCGTCCACAGTTGGTCACCGACCTCGGCAGTGCCGAGGATGCCAATCTGGAACTCCCACTGGCCCATCATGACCTCTGCGTTCGTGCCTTCGATGCCGATGCCCGCGCGGATGCACGCGAGGGTGTGCTCTTCGACGATCTCACGACCGGGCATCTTGTCGCCGCCGACGCCGCAGTAATACGGCCCCTGAGGAGCCGGGTACCCCTCCTCGGGCCATCCGTACGGACGACCGTCTTTGTAGAAGGTGTACTCCTGTTCGATGCCGAACTTCGGCTCGAAGCGGGCGTACTTCTTCCCCGCGGCGAGCGCCGCCGCACGAGTGTTGGTGGGGTGCGGCGTCATGTCAGGGTTCAATACCTCACACATGACGAGGATGTCCTTAGGTCCACGCAGCGGGTCCGCGCAGGTGAAGACCGGACGCAACACGCAGTCCGAGAAGTGACCCGTGGCCTGATTGGTGCTCGATCCGTCGAAGCCCCAGATGACTGGCTTCTTGCCGTCGGCGATGACGCGGGTCTTGCTACGCAGCTTTCGCGTGGGCTCGGTTCCGTCAATCCAGATGTACTCAGCCTGATACGACACGGTTGCTCCTTCAATATTCCATCGTGTGTTCCACACGACCAGTCACCAGTCTGGTGGTTCGGTGAACCCCCAACCCCCGGTTCTGTTAACCCCGTGTGAAACGTTCGCCCGAAGGCCGAAGATGCCGCGCCATTAGGCTCAGGGCGTGCCCGTGATCCGCCTCGCTTTGGCTCAGATGAACGCGGTCGTCGGCGGACTCGCCCAGAACGTCGAGACTTTGGCCCGATTTCGCACCCAGGCCGGGGCCGTGGGTGCCGACCTGGTGCTGACCCCGGAACTGTCACTGACCGGCTATCCGCCCGAGGATCTGCTCTTAAAGGAGGGATTCATCGCGTCGGCCGGCGTGGCGCTCGACGACCTGTCGCGATTCCTCGATCTCCCGCCGATCCTCGTCGGCACCGTGGTGAGCGAGGCACCGGACATCCGTTTGGCACCGTCGGGCGACGGACGCGACGTTACCAACGTACTGTTCGACGAGCCGAGACAGCCCCACATCGCCAACGCCCTCGTCGCGGTCACCGACGAAGGGGTCGTGGCGACGGCGACCAAACGGTTACTGCCGAACTATGACGTCTTTGACGAACTGCGCTACTTCCACCGGGGTCTCGGGCCCCACACCATCATCAACGTGCAGGGCGTGGCGGTGGGACTCATGATCTGTGAGGACGTGTGGACCGAGCACGGGCCGGCGGCCGAGCTCGCCGCCCAGGGCGCGACGTTGCTGGTTGTCGCTAACGCTTCACCCTTCGCGCGCGGACGGCGCGACGAACGAGAGGCGATGCTGCGAGAACGCGCGCTCGAGACCAACTGTCCTATCGCCTACGTGAACTTGGTCGGCGGTCAGGACGAACTCGTCTTCGACGGCCAGAGCACCGTTGTCGACGCGAAGGGTGACGTCATCGCGCGCGCGAGCGCGTTTCGCGAGGAGCTCCTGGTCGCCGAGATCGACGCGCGCCCGTCGTCCGTGGGTATCGTGGTCGATTCGCTCTACGCACGCAACGAAGAGGCGACGATCGCGCTGCACGACAATCACGTCGCCGAACCGCCGAGCGAGATCGAAGAGATCTACGACGCGCTCGTGATGGGCACGCGTGACTACCTGCGCAAGAACGGCTTTCGCACCGCGATCATCGCCTTGTCGGGTGGCATCGACTCATCACTCGTCGCGACGATCGCCGTCGACGCGGTGGGCGCGAGTGCAGTGCGGGGCTTCGCGATGCCGAGCCGCTATTCGTCGGACCACTCGGTCTCAGACGCCCAGGAACTCGCGCGGCGCCTCGACATCGAGATCACGACCCTCGCGATCGAGCCCGCGCATCACGCCTTTGGCGAGATACTCTCCGACGTGCTCGAGGGCGGACCGACGGGACTGACCGACGAGAACCTGCAGTCGCGAATCCGTGGCGTCTTGTTGATGGGGATCTCCAACGCCACCGGCGCCATCGTACTCACGACGGGCAACAAGTCTGAGATCGCGACGGGCTACTCGACGCTGTACGGCGACTCGGCCGGGGGCTTCGCGGTCATCAAGGACGTGCCCAAGACGCTCGTCTACGAACTCTGTCGTTACCGCAACGAGCTCGCCGTCGCCGACGGCGACCCCGAACCGATTCCGCTCAACATCCTCATCAAGGCGCCGTCAGCGGAGTTGCGACCCGATCAGCGCGACGACCAGTCGCTCCCGCCCTACGACGAACTCGATCCGCTCCTCGAGTTGTACGTCGAAGGTGACGCCACGGCCGAGGAGTTGATCGCGCGCGGACACGATCCGGCGCTGGTGTTGCGGATCGCACGTCTCGTGGACAGTAGCGAGTACAAGCGTCGTCAGATGCCGCCCGGGGTGCGGATATCGAAGAAGGCGTTCGGGCGTGACCGGCGAATGCCGATCACGAACGCGTTTCGTCCCGAGTCGCCCTGATGAAGCCCCGGGACGTCGCCGCGCACTTGCAGGCAAGTTGTGCCGCGATCTACGAGGTCTTCGGTGAAGCGGCCCCGACCTTCAGCAACGACGACTTCGTGGTGCGCGCCCACGAGTTGTCAAGGGCCTTCGGCGCGAAGGCGCTGCAGTTTCGAGCCCACTCGGTTGACGTCGCCGTCGAGCCGCTGGCGATTATCGAATCGGTCTTGCGCGAGGCGGTTATGAGCGACCAGACCGGCGCGATGGCGCTCTTCGCGCTCATCTCGGTCGTCGGACCGCGCCTCTTGGTGTCGACCCGCGACGCGCGTACGGTGCTCGAAGGGGACACCGAACTCGGCGACGCACTCGACGAATTAGCCAATAGGCTGGTCAAGGAGATCCGTCGGACCGCTGAGGTCGTTCGTGGGCTGCCCGAGGGCGACGAACGGTGGCTCGAGACGGCCCGGGGACTGACGATTCGGCTGGAAGTATCGGGGAATGCCGAAAGTTTCGGGCTTTTCGCCTAGGTTGCCGACCTCCGTATAACTAGTAGTACCAGATTCCCCGCGTCGGGGGGCAGTTAGGGAGCACCATGGCAAAAGACCGCGTTGACCGAGATGACGAGGACCTCGTACGTCTGTACCTGTCCGATATTGGTCAGTACACCCTGCTGACCAAGGACGATGAGGTCCGTCTCGCTCAGACCATTGAAGAGGGCCGCGAGGCCAAGGCCGAGCTGGACGCCGCTGAGACCGACAAGAAGGTGAAGGTCACGCCGACCAAGAAGCAGGCGCTGCGTCGCGCAGTGCACCGCGGTGACCAGGCCGAGCGTGACTTCGTCCAGTCGAACCTGCGACTCGTCGTGTCGATCGCCAAGAAGTACCAGGCGTCGGGTCTCCCGCTGCTCGACCTCATTCAAGAGGGCAACCTCGGACTGATGCACGCCGTCGAGAAGTTCGACTGGCGCAAGGGATTCAAGTTCTCGACCTACGCCACGTGGTGGATCCGTCAGGCCATCACGCGGGGCATCGCGAACACCGGCCGCACCATCCGCCTTCCGGTCCACGCTGGCGACACGCTCGCGCGTGTCCAGAAAGCGCAGTCACGCCTGGAACTGAAGTTCGGACGCCCGCCGACCATCAAGGAACTCTGTGAAGAGTGCGAGATGCCCGAGGACAAGTTGATCGAGGCCCTTCGATTCCGTTCTGAGCCGATTTCACTTTCCGAGCCGTTACGCGAAGACGGCGACGCCGAACTCGGCGACGTCGTCGAGGACCGTTCCGCGGAGTCGCCCTTCGACGTGGCCGCGGTGAAGATGATGCCCGCCGCGATCGAGAAGCTGCTCCAGCCGCTCGACGAGCGCGAGCAGAAGATCCTTCGCATGCGGTTCGGACTCGACGGCGCCGGCGAGATTCGTACTCTCGAAGACGTCGGCGCGGAGATGAACCTGACGCGAGAGCGGATTCGCCAGATCGAGGCGCGCGCGATGAGCAAACTGCGTCACCCCTCGTCGGACACGGGTGCCCGCGACCTGTTGACGCTCTAGCGTCGGTACAACTGCGACCGTCCGAGGACGGCCGCGATGCCGATGACGACGGCACTCACGAGGAACGGCGTGTGGGATTTGGAACGGTCGTGCGCGCGCACCGGGTGCGTGAAACTCAGGATCGGCCACTCGCGCTCGTGCGCCATCCTGGTGAGCGCCTTGTCGGGATTGACCGCGTAGGCGTGGCCGACGGTCAGGAGCATGGGAATGTCGGTTTCGGAATCAGAGTAAGCGAAGGAAGTAGCGAGGT
>Ga0209385_1000001_pt1 | contig 101859 bp, 114 predicted proteins | sample NGEPerB_FD_184506 | JGI IMG/M metagenome (GOLD analysis project Ga0209385, IMG submission 184506) | Arctic peat soil microbial communities from the Barrow Environmental Observatory site, Barrow, Alaska, USA - NGEE PermafrostAB12-B... | ecosystem: Environmental > Terrestrial > Soil > Wetlands >... | reverse complement strand
TGCGCTGCAGATTTCGATTGATCTGTTTGGCGTGCTCCGCCAGCGTTGGATGGAACCCGACGATACGAAAGATACGGAGACATAGTTCCCCCAAGATTGCCTGGAACGTGTCGGAGGCCCGACGTGACAGGTCTGCCACCTTGCACTGGCGTCTAGGAGCGAGAGGGAAAAACTAGAGTAACGGCGGAGGGAGCACTGCACGTCTCGCAAATCCCGATTGATTCGTCGAGGATCTAACTTCCCGGAGGTCCACCGTGAACTACAGCAACTACCCGGCACGCAGCATTGAGAACGGAGCGCTCCCACTTGCCGGGACCATTTACCGCAGTCAACTTGATTCCTACCGAGTGCCACGTAGAAATCCCACTTCGTACTTGCAGCAGCATAGGAGTGGAGACATTCGGCACCGCACGACAGGAGATTGCCTGGTAGACGACAGTCACCGGTACAGACTTACCAGGAGCGATCAACACAGGGATTGACCACCTTGGAGGTTTGACGAGCCGCAGGTTGAGCACGTTCATGCCCAAATCTCTAATTTCAACAGGGATCTTGCTGATGTTCTGCACTCGAAAGGAGTACCTCGCCGTCTTCACGCTCGGATAACCGGCGATGCCCCATCCCAATCTTTGTGTCGAATTGACCGGATTCACTGTGCGGTTACTTCCAAACGAGGGCGTCGGATGGGTAAGGAGCAAGAACGAAGTCAAAAGCAAGGCGACCGAAACGAATCGGATCCAACACTCCACAACCAATTCAAGTCGTCTCACATGCCGGATGCTAATCCACACCCAAATCGAGTGGGACTCGGTAGGTTGCGCTCCCTGATATTCCTGTGTCCGTCAAGTCGATGGGCCGACGTCAACAATCTCCAGCTGGCGGCTTGAGGCCTGGCGCGGCCGCAATGCCTGAGTGACCCAGAACTGCGCGTCCTGAGACCCTCGCCGAAGCCAAGTGACGCTTTATTGTGGACTCGGAGATCCAGCAGAAGCAGGTGCCCATGGTAGAGCGGCGTGAGAAAGTAGAAGATCCTGACGAGGATTGGCCAAGGGCATATGTAAGCAACGCCACCAGTTCGAGCGTGCGTGTGCTGGCGCTTGGCGAGGATCCGACGATTCCGCTCCCTGGTCGAGAGTGGGCGAGCCCCAAGTTCGTGTATCACTACACGGACTTGGAGAGCCTTAGAAAGATCGCTGAAACTCGGGGCCTCCTAATTAACTCGTTCCCAAAGCTGAACGATCCCCGCGAATCAAAAAAATGGGGAGTTGGGTTCTACGGTTCGGGCAAGCCCTCTGTGAAACCGGAAGCTATCTCGGAGGCGGTCGAACGGTTCAAAGCTAACGTCCGAGTCTTCTCGTGCTCTATGGGCTCGTCAGACGAACTCACCAACTCCGATCGGAGCGGTCATGGATACGCAAGGCCCGCGATGTGGGCACACTATGGAGGAAGTCACTCTGGCGCATGCCTAGTTCTCGATCGTCAGAAATTGCACAGGTGCATCGAAAGAGCGTTTGCGAATTCAATTGCGTCGGGTGGGAAATTATCTGCGGGAGATGTGCATTACGCGTCCGTTTCCATTGAAGATGCTTCGTTCCAAGGGATAGATCTAGACAAGATCGCCTCACTCACGATGGACCTCGCTGTCGAAGAACATCTATTGCAACACTGGGATGGCATTTTTTTTGTAAAGCATGGCGATTGGTCGCCTGAAGTCGAATATCGCTGGGTAGCTTATGATCCCGCACGGCTTGCTCCCGACATTATTGACATAACTGGAGCTCTACACTCTGTGATTCTCGGAGCCGAGTTTCCAATGGATGAAGTGAACACCATCTACGGACTGGCCCAGTTGACGGGAACCGACAGCCTTAGGGTTCAGCATTGCTCTTGGGATCGCATGATGGCAAATATCGAGCCCGTCGAAGTTAGTGAAGGAAGGTTAAAGTTCGTTCAGTTGCCTCGGATAATTGCAACCGTCTACAACAGTAAGGCGCCCGATCAAGAACCGGACAGTCCGCCCGTAATTCAATGACCACAGAAGAGCCGCCGGAGCATTGACGTTGTCGACTTCGTCGGGCTCGCTCGAATGCTCCAGTCCGTGAAGGAAATGATGCTGCGGGTGCGTTCCCTGTGTGTATAACAGCACCCGCAAACTGCAGTAATTGAGAGTTACGTTTTGCAATGACTAAGTGTTGAATTTATAAGGTTCGGTTGCAGGCCAGTAACGAAAGCGATCGAGCCGACGAACGCCCTCCCTCGACCTGAGCGTCCTTCGAGGCGGCCCGTTGAACCAGTCAGAAACGCGACGTAGCCCGACAGCAGCGGCAGGACGCACGGTGAGAGGAAGGAAACGAGGCCAGCAGCGATAGCGAGGGGAATCGCCGCGAGGAGCGACGTGGGTATGTCCGCGATCACGTGCATTCTCCGGTCACGGAGCTCGCGCGATCAAAGAGCCAAACTTCCTCATCTTTCATGGTCGGAGTCTCTCACGGGGACATCAACAATTTCCGACTGGCGAATAAAGTCTAAGAGCCATCAATCGTAAAGGGCGAGCACTCGTGAAGACCGCTGGGTGTTACGTTTCATGTGATGCGAATCGGTCGACTCCTAGCGGTGCCAGCCATCGTACTCATGGGTCTTGTGGCAAGTGGAGCAAGTGCCGACGGATCGGTGTCCGCAGCACCAAGATGCTCATCCAGTGTTTTGACCCTGCATCCTGGACGTCCCCAGGCCGCTGCGGGGAACCAAGGCACGCCAATCGTGATTACCAATCACGGAACGTCTAGCTGCTCCCTTTCTGGTTTCCCGGTGGTCGTTGCGCACACCGAAGCGCCTAGTCCGCGCCCCGTGATGTTCGTTCACCGGCCCCGCTCCCAGATCTACAGAGCGGTTCTTCAGAGAACCGTTGTCCTAGCGCCTAAGGGCACGGCGTCCTTTGGCCTCTCCTACGTTGACGCTATGGATCAGCAGTACGGAAATGGTGCGCGATGTCAGATGGACGCAATTACAGTTCGCATCTCTCAGACGACACCGGCGCGCGCATTTTCCGTTTCACTGGTCGCGATTGGGCATGATGGCTACGGTCCTATTAACTCCTGCTTTGCTGGATTCATCTTGGGGCTGACACCCATCGTGAAAGGATCGACACCACCTGAGTATTAGGTCGTGTACTTCTTGACGCGCTCGAACCACGTCCGGACAACTTGAAACTCATCCTCCATGTCGGTCACGTCAGGCGCAACGTAGTTGACTTCCGGGCTCTTGTCGTGCCGGCGTGCCCATTCAGAGATTCGCTCGTAGCTCTGCTGAAACTCGTTGTCATCGTCACTGGTGATTCGTGCAAAGAGCCTAAACATCTTGGGATGAACTTTGAGCGTGCCACGATCTACGACCTGACTGACGATCTCCAGACTGATGATGCGCTCCCACGTCTCCGAAAGCTTGCCCGCCCAGTCCGAGGTTTCCTTCTCGTACGTCTCGGCATCCCAGCCTGATCGCTCCCGCTTGATGACTGCAAGCTCAGCCTCAAGTTGCCCAAGGCGTGCCTTGGCATCTCGCACCTTCCACGGATGCTTGTCGATGCAAACGCCTATGGAGTCGTTTCCGTGCCGCTCCACGGTTCGTTCGGTGTAATCAACACCTTCCTGCGCGGCAGCTCTGATGAGGTCGCCGACAAAGGCCACGTCATGGGTAAAGACCACGACCTGGCGATCACGTGCGAACTCGCTGAGGCGTTTGGCCACGTGATCTCGGCGGATGTGATCGAGAGACGACACTGGATCATCAAGCACGATGGCGGAGTGCGTGTCGTCAAAGTACGTCTCGGTCAAGAAGCCTGCGAGACCAAGCGCCGTCTGCTCAACCTCGCTCAGGACGTCGGCAATGTCCGCAGTCTGCGTTGCACCGAGAAATGTGGGACGATGTCGAAGCTGACCCTTCTTGCCACCCACATCCTCCAACGTGACCTTCTCCAGTTTGAGGTCGTGGGACTCGCGAGTGAAACGGTCGCGAATGATCGCAGTAACGTGATCCCGCGCCAAGTCCGTCGCCTTGTTCGTAATCCATGTGGTGTCCGTCAGCTTCTTCGCCGCGTCCACACTCTCCCGTTCCGCGAGTCGCAGGATTTCTTGGTCAATCTTGTCCCGAGCGCCGGACACGTCCCGGCGACCTTCAAGCTCTGCGCGCCGAGTGGCGAGATCGGCCACACTGCGCTTGAAGGCTTCAGCATCAACGGAGGCGGCACCAGCGGTCGCGTCGATTGCGGCGGCGCGGAGTTCTGTCACTTGCGTTGAAGGCATGTCGGGTATCAAGTGTGCGGGATCACTGACGCGGGCAAGGAAAGCAGCCTTCCTCAACTCCATTGCACCAAGGGATGACCGAACAAGCTTCACCGACTCATCGTCACTACGCTCAATCACCGTCAGCGCCAGGCCAACAGCCGTGGGCAGTATGACAAGATCACGGATACTGGTGAGGGCATCGTCGAACTCTTGCTGTGCCTTGGTCGCCTGCGTCTCTGTGTCATCTGCCATGAACGCGTGAAACCGATGCATCCTCCGCGCTGCATCTGGTGCATACTCTTGCTGGCAAAGCAGACACCGACCCGGGGCCTCAACGACAGGAAACTCCTCGGTTGGGTACGCTTCCGCTCCAGAAAATCGGCGAGCTGCCTCCCACAAGGATCGCCACGTCTCTGACCCGACTCCCGAAACTGGCTCTGTGTCAAATGATGCCGCCGATGCGACAGTCGCAGCGGCCCGTGTTTCGGTGGCCCGCTGTTGGGCAACTAGGAGCGCAGCGTCGGCGACATCGCCAAGCGCGGTTGCGATCGCTGCGAGATGGTCTGCAAGCGACACAGCATTGGTCGCGAACTCAGTCAATCTCGATTGTTCCTTGGTGGGATCAGACGCTCTCAGGCACGCCTCTTCGGTCGCTAGCGCGCTGATCTCATGGTCAACATTGGCGGTTACCCTGCACGCCTCATCGACCTGAGTTGCGGTTGTGCCTCCAGTCAGACCAGTGACGAAGGCACGAATGGCTGAGCCCTCGGGCAGAGCCGGGAGCGGGACTTTGCGCTGCGCGTTGGCGACGAGAATGGAGTCAAGTTCGGCGCGCACTGCATCGCACACAACAATCAATCCGTCAAGGATCAGGAGAGCCGACGGCCTGAAGGGCACTTCGGAGTCCGAGGACACGTACGTTTTGCCACACGCCTCATCAAAGAAGGACACTTGTCTCAGAACGCGATTCGTGTCTCCGGGCCACCGGTCGGATTGCGCGTCCTTGTCGATGTCGTAGTCAATCTGCGCAGCGGGTAGGTCACCTGCGCGGTCCTCGAAGATGTCCGTCAGAACATCTTCGCGGTGGCGCGCTCGAACAACCTGCTTGATAAGGCGGGCGTAGCCGGACTTGCCGCTGGCGTTGTCTCCGTAGACAACTGTCAATCCGGCGGGTGCGAAGGAGAGAACCTGCCCATCGAGAAGCGCATTGACGTGCTCCACTGGTTGAACAGACCGCAGCCGCACTCGCACTCCAGAGCCGCCTCCACCTGGAAGGTCGCTCGCCGCAAGTGGATTCGGTGCCGGCTGACGCCCTGACGCAAGTTCGCGAGCGATTGCACGGATGTCCACTTCACCAAGAGGCGCGTTCCCGGCAAGGCGGTGTAATACGCCCTGCTGCCAGGGAGGTCGCGAGGCGGACCACTCTGCAATGTCCTCCGCCAACGGCATGGTTCACCTCCGCTCTCAGCCTAAGACCGGGGTGGGCTAGACCGATGAAGGCGAGATCGGCAGCCAATGTTACGCATTGGACCGTCCTTTCACATTGGAAGAGGTTGGCTTGTCTCAAGGTTGTAAACCTGAGGTGTCGGTGGCCCGACGTGAACCCACACGCCTTCCGTTCGATTGAGAATGGACAACCACTTGCACGGTTTGAAAGGGGCCAGCCTAACTAATTCCTTTAGCAACGCATTTGGCAACGCCGGCAACTCCGCGCACTCACGCAAGAACGCCGAGTTCTTGTACCCGAAATCTGACTCTCGGCAATGCGATTTCTTCACGACTTCCTCAATACGTCCATTCAGGAAGTTCAGTTTTCTCCTTTACGATGTAGGAACAGCGTTGGTCAGGATGGCTTCATTGACGCCGTTCTCAGAAACTCCGGCTGGGATTCCTAAGATGACACACGTGAGTGTCGTATTGCAATCGACCTCATCGATTCCTTTCAACGGTGCCGATTCCGCTCCGATCGTCGATGGAAGTGGCACGTTGGTCCACGTTTGGCCACCGTCATTCGACGCGTAGACGACGCTCTCCCGATTCGCCCCGGTAACTTCACCCGCTAGCCAGCAGTTGTTGTCGGTTGGACAACTGACCGAGCCCCAGTTGATCGTGGTGGACAGTCCTTGCGGCGAGCGAACGCTCCAACTTGCTCCACCGTCTGTACTCTCGAGCAGTTGACTGTTGGAACCTTTGCCGTACGATCCCGCCACAATCCAACAGTGCAGGCTGTTCGGACACGAAAGCGGACCGGCGGACGTAAGGCCGTCGGGTAACGAACCCACCAACCACGTCGCTCCGCCGTCATCAGTTCTCCACACGATCGAGGTCGCACCGCCAATCGGGGAAAGAAGCGCAGAAGCGACACAAACTTGTGTCGAAGGACAACTCATCCCATTGTTCATAGGCGAGTTCATCAACCCGCCACCACTTCTAGGGGCGGGTTGACCGGGAAGTATCGTGGTCGACCAACTCTGGCCACCATCGTCAGTTCGCATAAAGACGTTGTCGACGGCGGTGCTGTAACCCGGTCCACCAAAATTGGCCACGAGAAGGGCCTCGCACGTTTCACTGGATGGGCAACTCAAAGAAGTAATGAAGGGACTAAACAAATTTTCAAATTGACCGAGTTGTGGAGTCGGAAACGGCTGAACCGTCCAACTCTCGCCTCCGTTAGACGTACTTAGGAATACCGGGTTCATTATGGGTTTGTCGTTTGCGTCAAGACCCTCGTACTTACTTCCGCCGGCAGAACAATGGACGCTCGACGTGCACGACAGAGCTGTCTCAACGTAGGTTCCTGAAGGGAGTGCCAGTTCCTGCCACGTACTGCCGCCATCAGTAGAGGAGTAAACATTGTTGCCTGCAGAGGCCGTCGGCGCATTCATGAATCGAGCTGTCAGGTAGCAGTTCGTTGAGGTCGGACAGGTGACGTGATTGGCAAACTGGACAGTCTCAGGACTGGCCTGGAACGCTTGAACCGTCACGAGTGACGCCAGTCGAAACGGACTAGCGGAAGCCACTGATTGAGTACCGGAACCATTCAAGGAAACCACCACTCCAACAATCAGTGCGGCGGCGGCGGCCACGGCACTCACCATCCGTTGCCGCGATCCAAGAGTCGTACGAACTCGGTGAGAAGCTTTGCCGCTGAGCCTTTCCTCGGTCTCGATGGCGATAGCTAGACGCCCATGCATCAATTCCAATGCGCCGGCGCTGGGTTCTTCCTCGCTCTTGAATACTTCACGCAGTAGTTGTAGTTCATCAACCATGGTCCCTGTCCCTAACTCTCTCTCGCCGCAATCGAATCTTCATTACCTTCTTGCCCGCTATAGGCCGCCAGGTCCCGAAGATTCGTCCGGGCACGGGCCACCCTGGAATGCACGGTGCCAACTGGGATGTCGAGGGCTTCGGATGCCTCCGCATACCCCAGTCCCACAATCGCAACGAGGCAGAGGGCATCGCGTTGGTCAGGGTCGAGGTCGGCGAACACCGATGCAACTCGGGCCAGTGATGCCGCGTGATCGAGACGCGCTATGAGTCCCTCTGTACTGCCATCGTCAGGGTCGAGCTGTGACGCCGCCTTGGCATAGGCCATCAGCATTCGGACCTCGGTACGACGGTGGCGTCGAATGAGATTGGTAGCAATCCCGTAGAGCCACGGAAGGGCGTTGGCGCGCGATGGGTCGTAGCGATTTCGTGCGCTGAAGGCAACAATGAACGTCTCGGCGCCGAGGTCTTCAGCATTGTCTCTGCCCACTCGCCGGGCTAGATAGCGGAATATTTCAGCAAAGTGACGATCAACCACCGCCGCGAAACGTTGAGGATCCACCAACGACGCTGCAATATCGTCGCTGTCTGTCAATTCACTCCCAGTGGCACCCATTAACTAACTATTGCCCGCAAAGCCAAAGTGAGTCCCCGTTTCTTGGCGGTCGAGCCTCCAGACAACCTTCGATGCCCGTGGAGTGCCCGAGACTAAGGAGTGCCAGGATCTGGCGACTAGAAATACCGCGTGATCATTCCTTTTCCTCCTTCTAGTTACACAGGACCTCCGCCCTTTCAAGGTGGCGGCACGGGTTCGAATCCCGTTGGGGTGCTCTGGAAATCCACCCCAAAATCCTTTATTTACAAGGGTTTTGGTGTGACCACGAGTGACCATCAGTGACCATCAGTGACCACCATTTACCCCTGTTACATGCCCGTTATATGCCCGGAAGGGTGCGCCAAGAGAGGCGATCGATTGGTTCGAAAGCCGATATTAAGTTTTGGAATCACTCACCGAACAGTCTGAGCGCGATCCGCTATCCGTTCGGGGAAGCGAATACGCGTTCGAGGTGACGATTCAAACGTGCCAAAACCGCGATGTCGTATTCCCAAGCTCCGATCATCGAACTCGGGAATGAAGTCTCCGAGAGCGTCTGAAGTCATTGGCCAGAACTCGCGTCCCAGAGCGCCGTCGGAGGCCAATACTTCTTGCTGGGCAAATCAAAGAAGTGTCGATCTCCACACATTGTTACCAATTCCCACGTCGGCGTGAGCCGCGAAACCACTCGGAAAGCGCAGCGTTTATCACCACTATCGCTCCAACAAACACGAAGTAGCCCCAATCATGTGTCCAAACCTGCTGGACGAAATGGTGCAACAACGTTTGAGTTGAAACCTCAGGACTTTTGCTCATCTAGTCTCCTCCTTTCTTCTGGTTCGAAGGCGGCGAAGCATGGCCATCACTCTTGATCGGGCGCCATCAAGGGATTGGACTCGCGTCGACGAGTTCATTCGAATGCGCTCCGCTGCGTGGTGCCGGCCAGTGACGGTGATGTCGAGCGAATCTCCGCGACCGAGCCAGATTCCGCTGTAAAGACAGGATTCGGAACATGCTCGATAGTCGAGATCGACCTTGCCATTGACGAAATGAAACAATTGGGGGTCGATGCCATCTACTCCGGCGGGCTGAACAAAGGACGCAAGAAATTGAAGGACCTCAGCTGCGGCGGCGGCGGCGGCGAAAGCAAATACATTCTCTCCTGAAGGTAATGCGGAGGCACCAGGCGCGAGGTTCAGGATGTATTGAGGGTCGTCGAGGAGGCCCGAGCGTTCGAGGGACACGTCTGCGGGGTCGAATTGGCCAAGACATTCCAGACAGCAACGATCGACAGTAGCGATATGCGCTCGCCACTCGGCACCGCGCATTCGAGTCGATGTGAGTTCAACTTGTACTCCGCCGTCGACCACGGGAATCAGATGAACATATGCGAGGCAATTGGCGACTTGACGACCCCAAGGGCGATCGGCACAGCAGAAGAGTACGTCCATGTCGAGCGCATCGGCGAAGCCATCCGGTTCGACGATACTGATTTCAAGAGCTCGAATCTCGGGGTTCGCTGCCGTAGAGCTCTTCAGCAGCGCACGGCGAAGAACCTCAACCTTGGGAAGTGAGGCCATCGCGTCTTCAATCGTGGCGTGCAACAGGCGGTCAAGATTCTTCTGTTCAACTACGTCGAAGTCATAGAGGGTGATGCCCGCGACCCCGGTCCGGGCCAGCGATTCGGCAACGAGAGCTCCGACGCTTCCTGCGCCGATCACCCCAATATTCAGACGCGCCAAGTCGGCCTGAATGTCTTGACCCCAGGCAGACACGGTGCGAACCTGGCTCGAACGTATGGATGGCTCCGGTCGAAGTTGAGGGTTGAAGTTCACGCGCAACCGCTTACCCACGACCCTTACCGTTTCGCACCACTGCGGCTCAAAACGCCTTCGTTCGATACGTCTCCAGAAGCGTCCGCTATACGAGTCCGTCGCTGTCGCCACTGTCAAACCCAATAGCGGGAGTCCTGTGAGAACCTCGCTCTGGGCGGCGATACCAGACTCAGCGGCAAAGTCATCGAGGCTCAACTCCTGCCAGTTGCGCGCTCCGGGGTGGCTGTGGATGAATCCGAGACCACATCGCAGCTCACGTGCAATGGCGGCGCTTCGTGCAAAATACTCACTTTCAAAACTCGCGTTGCCGTGAACGAGTCGCTCTCCATCATCTGGAAGTACGACATCAAAAATCAGTGCAGATGCACGTGAGCGGCCAAGACTTGGTTGCCAAAGAACAAAGCAGAGGTCTTCCTGCCCATCTTCACGATTGAGATGAGTCTTGAGTCTCGCAGAGATTCCGGCCGGCATCACTGTTGAGAAGGTGTCGCGTTCGAATCCGACCCAGTTCGTCATAGCTGAGAAAACAAGACGCGGACGTGGGCCATGTAGTCGCTCGCCGTTTTGTTCGTCGTCGGCCACGATGGAAACGGTCGACTCCAGTACTCCCAATCACTTCCAAGCGGACTCGGATTTACGTTCCCCGCCGGGTGTCCGAAGTGGGGACTAACGTGCGGTCCCGGCGGTGGCGTTGCTGGAAAATCCCCAGGCACTTCGATACCGATCGTGGCAAATTGACCAGCACGACTTCCACTCTGAATCCCGAACGGGAAGACCACGAACGACCCAGTGACTGTCACTTCGAATCCCAACTCACGCAATTGCTTCCCAAAATCATCGACGGCTGGCATTACGACACCGGGGTAGGACCAACTCGCAGAGAGATGAACTCCATGTGATTGATCATGTGAATCTGCTCATCGCCCTTGTCCTTGAAGCTCAACTTCTCGGGAGAGATCTCCTCAAGGTATCGCTGCGCCGGATCAAGATCTGCAATTCGAAGAATGTCGTTCGCCGTCAGAATTCGCTTTTCAGTCTCAAGGTGCTCTCCATCCACCTTGAAGTGAATTTCGCGTTCGACTTCATCAAGACGATTGGCTTCGTCCTCCAAGACCGCCGCAGCAACCCCGAGACCGACGCTTTCAACTTCAAGGAGTACCGCTTCCTCGCGTAACTCTTCAATCTCATGTTCGCGAGAATCCTCGCGCTCTGTTTCGTTCTCCATAATCGGTACTGCCTTTCTCGGTTTCGCCAAGCGGCTAGCCGTACGCGTGACCGCGTGTTCGCGGACAAGCGAACGATATCACGGCGCCGAGGCATCAGCAACTTCTCCCCAAAATCCAGTAAATGAAGCGATTTGCGTGTACGCTCGTGAGCGGCCATGACTAACTCACCCGCGAAGAGATCACTTGGCGAACAGATCCACGACGCCCGGATTGAACACAAGTTGTCACTCCGAGGGCTCGCCGGAAGAATTGAACGAGCGCCCTCGTACATCAATGACATCGAGCACGATCGTCGAATTCCATCTGAAGAAGTACTCGCGCGAATTGCTACTGAACTCAATCTGAACATTGATTTACTACTTGCCGCAGCAGGTCGGGTCAGCGGAGGGTCACAAAGCTACCTGCAAGAGAATCCAACTGCTGGCGTGCTTTTTCGGCGCGTATCTGACGCAGCTTTGAGTCATCAGGACCTTTCGAAACTCCTCAAAGAGGCACAGTCGCTAATAGACAAACGGGATAATCAAGCTGACGACGACGAGACGTGAATTGGTATCCGGGTCCCGACGGCCAACCGAGAATTTGGTATGAACCCGAGGAAATAGAGACCATCGCTGAAGATGAACTTAGGCGAGCGGGAGTTACGCCCACATTGAAAGACCCTGTTACCGATCTTGAGACTCTCATTGAAATTCATCTCAAGGCGAAGCTTGACCAGTACGCCGAACTAAGCGAAGTCGTTCTTGGAGTCACACATTTCCAATCGAGACAGAGAATTAACGTTTCGATCAACCGGGTCCTCACCGAAGCTGCCGAGGAATCCACGCCGCGTCCTGGTGCTGTAGGTCGTTGGCGTGCGACCATGGCCCACGAGGCTTCGCACGTGATTCTCCATCGGTATCTGTTTGACCCGATGCTGGCTGGCACCATCGTTAGCGGTTCCAATGTAAAGACACCTGAATACGACCGACTCATGCGCTGCCTTCAAAACAATGTCGTTCCCGAGAACTCTGAGAATTGGAATCGAACGCGAAGCACAAAGGATTGGCGGGAAGTACAAGCGAACATGAGTATGGCTGCCTTGCTCATGCCGCGGCGACTCTTCAGCCGAATCGCACATCGAAAAATAGATGAGCTAATGCTGACTGGTCTCACTAAAGGATCGTCATCGGCACTTGCGCTTTGCTCAGCCGTATCGGAAATCTTCCAGGTTTCAAAGCAAGCATCGTCGATTCGTCTGGAATCCTTGGCGATCGTTTCGGTTCCGTAAGTTATTCCAGGGCGAACGAATTTGGACCGACCACTATTCCTCTGACTCGGGCATCATCTGATGGACTCCGAGCCCGGCGGAACCGTCAAGTTGTCTGTTCGTACATCCAACCTTTGTGATGATCGTCGGACTCAGAGCCCAAACGAAGACACCTCTTCGTATTCCACATCGTCCGCGCTGACCGTGTATTCACACTCCTTGCACGAGAAGTACCCGTCACGCCCATGAACGGAGAAGTTGGAGTTATCGTCCCCCAAGAGCACCGTGCCGTCTTCCATGATCCCAACCTCACGGCTTCTCGGAATGACGTCCCAATACCCCCACCCACCAGTGTGGCCACTGGGACAGGTCAGAGTATTCAGCAGCTGCTTCGGGCTGTCATTGTTTGTTTCATCATCCATCGCATTTCCTTTCATAAGGACCGAACGCTTTGCTCGCATACTCAGTATGCCTTTGCACGCGGTCCAGTCCGAACACGAAGTAAGCGCCGAAGAACACCAGTACCCTCTCGAACATCGGCATACCTGAAGTGTGATTAGCGGCAACATCGATCGCTCCAATCAGTGCGACGACGGAAATAGCCACTGAGATCACACCCTTCGCAAGTGTCTCTAAGAACGTCATGAGATAACCGCGATCTCTCCGTCAGATAGCTGGGGCGGAGTAGCGACTTCGGCGTTATCGCTGGTCTCCTCGATTTCTTCGGCAACTTCGCCGTACCTGATGCCGTCCAGGGTGGCCTTAGAGATCCTCGCGCTTTCGATGATTTTGGAGTCTTTGACTCCCTCGGCCACGAGCGCTTGCACGGCATCGTGCAACGCTTGACGCACTCGCTTGAGCTCGGCACGGATAGCCGCGCTCTCTTTGATCAGTTCATTGCGCTTGCTCTTGTTTCGGTCTTGACGTTTTCTGAGTTTCTCGAACTGTTCAGCCTTGGTCTCAATGTCGAGCTCAGCGATGAGCTGGTCTTCCGACTCGATGAGTGCTGCACTAAGCAGCTCAGCAATCTGGCGCGGGCTAAGTCCTTGTGGAATTTGCATAATGATCTCGGACACGATCTTCCCTTTCGTGTGTTCCTCGACAACAACTGTGCTGGGCTCAGCGTCTCGCGCAACCAGGCTTACGAGAACTCGCTATCTGAAGAGGGGAGGTTGAAGCAGCTGACGTACTCCACTATTGGAACTTTGCGATCTCTGAGGCCGAGATGCTCGTTGGTTTTTGCGCGCATGGTCTCAGCTACCTCCGCAAGCATCTTGAGCACCGCCTCATTGGAGGCCACAGGCAGGACCGGATAATCAACAACGTGTCGTCGATTGACGTAGTCCTTCAGTCGCTTATGCATACCTGATGCCGGGTGGGTGAAGTTTGGGTAACCGCCTTCAGTGAGTTCGTGAACGATTGCTCGTTCGGGTACTTCTCGATCCAAGAGCTGAGTGATCATCCGAATCATTCCCTGCTGGTCTTTCATCGCCCGGCGGTCTTTAGCGAATGCAGGGCCCAGGATGCGGCCGCTCTTAGCGAGGATCGCTTCAGCTATTTTCTTTTCGTCGTCAGACACCCTTTTGCGGGTCGCGCTCGAGGTGAAGTTTCCTAAGGGTGTTGTAGGTATGGGTGTTACTAGGGGTGTTTGGCTCTCGCCCGTGTCACCTCGGACGATTGCGGGTGTCACCTCAAACTGCTCGCCGGTGTCATCTCTACGTGAGGTGACACCCGTGATACCCCTCTCACGGGTGTCACCTCGAAACGCCTCTTTACCTGGTGCGCGGCGACGCTCAATTTCTGCGCTCCGGCCCGCGGTTAGGAAATAGACGTTGCTCTCGTGACGCCGCCGGACAGTGATCTGTAGCCATCCGCCCTCGGCCAGCTCTTTAAGGAGCCGTTGAACGTGACGTGGACTGCGCGTAGAGGAATCTGCGAGCTCTTGGATGTTTGGAGTTCCCACAAGGTTGGTCTCGTAAGTGGCGAGTACCAGTGCCATGCCCTTTTGTGCGAAGTTGAAATCAGAATCGCGCGCTGCGATCTCCCATTTGAAGCGAAGAGCGTTATCCAAGGCGCCTTCAACAAACTCCTTGTCTCTCTCGTGGCGGCGTGACACCTTCATCTTTGGGGCGATTTAGCCAGTAGCGGTTCGACTTTCCCTCACCACCACCAAAGGTGATCGTGATCCACTTCTCTTTGGCGAGCTCGTGAAGTAGGCACCTGGTGCGTACGGGCGAGAGCTTTGCCTTCTTCGCCAAGGTCATCACACTGGGGTACGCCAAGCCTCTGGCATCGGCGTACGTCGCCAGGATGAGGGCCACCGCTTTGGCGTGGGCATCAAGATCAAACTCGCGTAGCACGCGCTCCCACTCAAAGCGAACGTAGGTGCCTGTGGTCGCAGGCTCTTTTGATGTTCTGGTCTTGGACATGTAGTTGTTGCTCCCGGTTTGAGGTTTAGAGACCTCACCAAGGAACTGTGGCGGCTGTGCCACAACTCGCAATAGGGTCCCGCGAAGCCAAATAAACACTGGTGCTTTTGGCTTCCCCCAAATCGAGTGCACCTCAAAAACGTCGAGACATACTTCCTTTCGGTTCGTAAGCAGCGGACCAAGAAAAGGAGCACCATGACCACCATCACAAGCCCAGCAGTGCGAGACTTTGGCTTACCCCCTGCGGACGCCACGATGCTCACGCCGTTTTCGCTCACGGCATCGAGCTACCCCCGTATTGGAGAGAGCGGCGTCACCCACCTCACGCGCCTCGAGCCCACGGGCGCCCGTGGCACCACGATTGTCAATAGCACTTTGCTGCGCGACGCTCGTGGTGTGTTGGTGGCCTGGGTTCGTCACTATCCGATTGGCTGGCACAACGGCAATCTTGGAAAGGACAAGGGTGACTTTTCGATCTACGTGGACCCAACCAAGTGGCGTCGCGGCTATGGCACCACTGTCTTGCGGGCCGCTCATCAGCAGTGGCACCTGGACTTCTTGAGCCAGCACTACACCCCGGCGGGCCGCGCGCTCGTGCTCGGCTTTCTAAACCAAGAGCTCTCTCCTCAATGGAGCGGAGACCTTGGCGGCGAATGCACCTCAAAAAAGAGCGAGACATAATCCCATCGACTCTCTAATTCCGAGTCGAGAAAGGATTACAGATGAACACAGAAACTGAACTCATTGAACTCTTCAATGAAACGAAGGACTTAACTTGCCCCGGCTGTGGAGGAAGTAGTTGGTCATACCTCTTTGAGGATTCCAAAGTGACTTGCGACACGATTGAAGTCGTTGTGTCCGACGGCACAATCGCGTTCGCGGTGAGGGCCGCGACAACCCAGACCAGAGGTACAGAAGGCTTCCGCTTTGAGTGCCGGAACTGCGACGTGCATCTACATGAGTGGGACGAACTCCTAAATCAAGACTTCGGGGACCTTTGGGAAGTCACAAACCGGCCGGCGAACGTCGAGAACATCATCTGCGCCGCACTCGAGATAACTGGCACCCCTTACCACCTCGAATAGCAGTCAAAGTCGCCCATGGCGCTTAGGCAATGCGTCGCACGATCGAGTGCACAGCAATACCGAGCGTCACACAATGCAACTGGTTCGCAAATCGCGTACCAAGAAAGGAATGCGCTGGCATCTTTTTCCGGGACTACACCAAGTACTAAGTCAATAGGGAACGCTGCGGGATCAAGTGGCCCGATGAAGAGGGCGTAACAAACTGTTATTGGGTCGCAAATCGCGAGCCAGAAAAGGAGATGTACAGATGGGAATGGATTTGATTGCACTAAGTGAGAACACTGCGATGGGCGGCTACCACGTGAACTTCACGGGTTGGGGGCAGCTCGGCGATCTGTTCGTTGAGTTGGGTTGCGACGTGAGTTCAATGACGAGCGACAATGATGGAGCTGTAGTGGATGCGACTACCGCCACCGCCTGGGGCACGGAGCTGGGGAGGGGGCTTACTGCGGGCCTCATCTACAAACTTAAATATTCAAAAGCTGCTTGCGACAGCGGATGGGTTACGGAAATCCACGTCGAGGATACGCAATCGCCAGTGCCTCTCAGCACTCTCAACTTCATCAATTTGTTGTTTGACGGTGATCTCAAGTTGCCAATCACACCCGGCGCGCGGCCCGACATGTTAGCCATCACCGATGGCGTCGATACCTACGCGTGGTTGAGCGAGGTCGCGGCATTCTTCGCTAACTCAGGAGGTTTCGAGCAGTGGTGACCTCCCCATTGTCTTCGCAGCCGAGTGCACAGACGAAGAGAGCGTCACACAATTTAAACGGTGCTCAAGTCGCGTACCAAGAAAGGAACATCAAATGAGTGCCAAATCCGAGACACCTGACGTCAAAGTGAAGCCATGCGATTGTGGACCGACAGCTTCCCAAGCTGAGACTCTTGTTGTGAGCAGCCCCGAACGCCATGGCCGGTAGCTCTTGGGAGCTTGGACGTGATAAATGGTTTGAAGTTTACGGATAAAGACTTGCAGGACCGGACCCTGTCCGTCACAAGCCAGAAACCCGGCTTCGAACACATCACCCGGACCCAAAAAAGTCCATGTTGTAGAACTAGTCAGGTGAGCGATAGAGGACGGGGCAAATCGGTACAGCCGCGACTTGTAACGCAATCGAGGGACTCGGCTCTAGCCGCAATCCAGATCTATAACAACCCCAGTGTCCAGTTCAAGTCTGAATCCTTCATCGTCCTCATGCTCATCTCGTGGACGTACTTGTTGCACGCCCATTATCGGAAAACCGGGATTGAGTACCGATACTTCAAGACCGTGGCCGGACGACGAAGATTTGAGCGAACTGGGGACGGCGGATTCAAGTACTGGGAACTCAACCAATGTCTGAAAGAGTTCACGTGCCCTCTCGACGATGCCACCAAGTCGAATCTCCAATTCCTAATCGGACTCCGCAACGAGATCACGCATCACATGAGTCCAGAGTTGGACGACTACATCAGTTCCCGGTGCCAAGCGTGCTGTGTCAACTTCAACGACTTCTTGAAGAGACTGCACGGCACCAAATACGGTCTCGACAGCGTGATGTCGTACAGCATCCAACTCCAGCGACTCTCCCGCGAGCAGGTCAACATAGGTGAGACCAGTGTGATACCCGAGCGGATTCGTACTTATATCACGAACTTCGACCAGGGCCTGCCCGACGGCATCATGAACGACGAACGTTATGCCTACCGGATGTTGTTCGTTCCGCGAGTGGTCGGCAAGCCAGGGCAAGCCGACCACGTTATCGAGTTTGTCAAGGCTGACTCCGAGTTGGCGAAGACCATCAACAGCAACTATGAACTGATCAAAGAGACGGAGCGACCGAAGTTCTTACCAAGTGCGGTCGTCCGGCAGATGCAGGAGATGGGATACCCGAACTTCTCGATCACTTCACATACTCGACTGTGGCAGGGGAACGACGCCAAGAACCCGGCGAAGGGTTACGGCGTAGAGGTTGAAGGCACGTGGTACTGGTACAAGTTGTGGATTGACTTCGTAAGGCGACACTGCAGCGACAACGCTTCGCTCTATCGATAGAGTTGCCCTCGCCTCGACCAAGGCCCTCTAACTCCAGTCCCGTCTTCTCTATGACTCAGGCGAGCATCCTGAAGAAGACCCAAGAGTCAGAACTTTCGAAAATCGTTGCTTTTCCGCAAGAACCCTGTACAATAGAGCGCATGACTACGACACAGAAGAGTATCTCGAATTACCTTCGAGGGCTTCGCGAACCCTCCCAGCGGGCCCAAGCAGGTCTGGCTGTGCTCATTGGGGACGCGGTAGTCGGCCTACACAAGAACGAGTGGGCAACGGATTCACCGAACTCCTTTATCTTGATGCTTGAGCACGCCGACAGCGCAGGAGCGGGAGTACCCGTATCGATCGCTGCTCGTCTCCTCGAAGTTTCCGAGCCAACCGTCCGCGCTTGGATTGTCAGGGGTGTTCTCAATGAAGTAAAAGGAGCACGTCCGATCAAGGTGACAGCGAGGTCTCTCGGAGAGGTGATCGGGATTGTCTCCTTCGTCCGAGAACGGATCGGAGATGAGCCGCGTCTACTGCAGTACCTTTCCGAGCAAGCCGAGTTTGCCGACCTTCGGCGACGGATCCTCGAGATGGACCAGAGCACCGAGCTTCACCCGGGTCACGTCGAAGAAGAACTCTTCGGCTGACCGGTGGCCCCACACTTCAAGGTCTCTTACACGCCCTCGGCGCGAGACGATGCATCGGCGGTGCCTGCGATCATGAGGCGGCGAATCTCCGAAGCCATTGAAAGGCTGTTCGAAGAAGGTTGTCGAGCTGCTGGGTACGCACTCTCTGGCCCTGATCCGTGGCCTAATCTGTGCGCCGTTCACGTTGGCGAGTGGCGAATCGTCTCCGCCTTCCCAAGCGCAACAGAGATCAAGGTCGTAAAGATATGCCGTCACAACCAGGACATCGACCCATACGTCGAAATCGCTCAGATTCTGGGAATTGTGCCGCACAAGGGCCCAAGAACCAAGCCGCCGTGCTGTGACCACGCCAACCTCCCGCCCATAGATGTCGAGCTGGTAGAAACTTTACAGTCAGCACTGAGCCAGCTCCACCGCTCCCGACGAAGGGCTTGAATTTAACTCCAATAACTCCTGACCATGGTCATTATCAGGCAGTACGTGGGCTTGGTACCACCCGTGATTTACCGCGAATACAGCTGGATTCATGAATTATTCTTGATTAAGGTCAACACGTGGCTAAACGTCGACCGCAATTTGTCTTGCCCGACACGGTGGATGACCGTCTGGAAAGTCTTCTGGATCTTGCACGCGAAGAAGGGAACCAAGTTTCGCGGTCAGACATAGTGGCGACTCTAATCTGGCACGCACCACTTGATGGAGACGCAATCGGCGTGATGGTCCGTCAGTACCGAAGAGAGATGAGGAAGACAACCTCATCATTATCTACCAGTCGCCCGCCTGGGCCACGTCCCCTATTAGGCAACAACGCGCAATGAACAGTGTGTGTACGCGAGCGATAATCAATTCTCGGAGGAATTCGGTCAATGCGCCTGCAATCACTCGCTCGGAATGGCCCCAGGATGAGATACCGGTGCCGCTTTGCGTTGATGGCCGTCGCTACATCGCTGGCCTTCAATTGAACTCGCTCGAGCACCTGCGTCGGCAACGAGCGAATCTTGGCGCCGCCACCTCCACAGGTCTCTTGCACGCGCTTTGGGAATTGCCGTATGGCATCTCTTTCCCACGGAGTTCATTCGGCGAAATCGATCGCATGACTTTGACGGAGGCGGAAGACGGTTGGGTTCAGCATAGAGGCGATGACATCGTTCGGATGTATCAGCCCGCGGGGGCGATCAAGTGGATCGCGGTCTCGGACAAGTCGCTGACTCGGGCGATTAATAAAGCAGCCTCACATCCTCCGACGGTCCGTCGGACGGCAATCTGGGATACTTCGACAGGTGGGAGATCGCTCAATGCAACTGTCACGCTCATTGAAGCGAAGATTCTTGGGGTCGGCGTACTCGCGTTCGATGGAAGCCGCACACGGGAACTCGTAGAACCTGACGCTGCGATTCGAGGGCGTCCCTCGGTTTTTCGCTGGTGGCAAGCTGAACTTGCCTACCGCAATTGGATTAGCAGTACGACGCCCATTGCGTGAGCTGTCGCTTCGGTTCGATCTTGGTCATCCAGCCACCCATTGTTCCGTAGCGATCCACTGCTTCGTGGCAGATACGGCCAAATTCGCGTCGGCGCACGCCGTCTTCCTGCGGAGCAGTGAGAACCTCTTCAGCTAGTGCGGCGAGCACAGTTCGATTGTGGAGGTCAGCTGCAGACTTGAAACGATCGTCAAGGAATCTTACGATTGGCTCGCCATCGCAACATGCCGCGTAACAATTAGGCGTCACACTTGTAGTCGACCACTCTCCGATTCTGCTAGCCGTAAACCAATCCAACAGTTCTCTCACGAACACCCTGGCTGAACGATCATTCTGTTTGGCAAACGACTGGACGTCAGGAGGCACAACGTGACGATGACGCGTCGTTAGGCCAAGAGAGGCGTGAGTGGCACCGAAAGCGAGAGCTCCAATTCCTGCTTGGTCACAGCGAAGGATACTGACGTTATCGACCCGCGAACTAACCGATGCGAGTGAATCAACCGCACCTGTGTAACCCATGGGGTCGCTCCGGTCACCGAGAACGAGTGCGATTGGCAACTTGAGTACTTGCAGGCAAAGCAACATCTCGTCCAACTGCCTGGACTGAGTGAACCAACGACGGTCGACCGCCAGAAGACAAGTGGCATCGTGCGCAGTCGCCAACTTCACCTCATTCTCAATTTGGGCCATGAACGGTAAGTGATCTGGTTCCGAACCCACCCATTGTCCAGGAGTGAGGAGTCGATCTGCTCCGGCACCCCACTGGTCATCGAACCACTTCAAGGGGTCTAGCTTCGACTCTCGTTTGTCGTATGCCACGCCGTCAAAAAGGACCGTGCCGTCCCATCCAGAATTTCGAAGTCCTCGCACAGTAGACGGACCGCTGATGCCAGACACGACAACGGCGTCCGCTAACTCGGCGCACGCTCGGATGCGCGCTGGATCGCGACCACCTACGTAGAAGGAGAACGATTCTCGAAGTGTTTGGGGACGAAGATCCATTGAGACGGTCATCAAGAAACCCTAAGTCACTGCCGTGATGTGAGAACGAACGCGAGGTATTGACCCACGAAGCAGCCCCCAATCTTGTCGCTCGCGCTGCATACGACCGATTACAAAACTCGTATGAATCCGATGACGTTGGGCTAGTTGGAGAATGACGCTCATAGACGGTCGACCATCAGGTAGTGAGACCTCCTTGGAGAGAATCCAGTTCGCGGCCATCAGATTCGCTGCCTCCTCGAGATCATCAAGACCAGTTGCCGAAACGATGTCCTCGTCTGTCCTCACAGAACCGGATTCGAGGTGCCCCAAACAAATGTGGGCGAGTTCATGAAGCAGCGTAAATATATAACTGTCCATCCGATCACCCCGACTCGTAAGGCCGATCACCGGGATACCGCTGTCGAGGATCATCACCGCACCATCAAGTTTGCTGGACTTCAGTGGGAGCAGCGTAACGAGGATCACTCCGACTTCTGCTAACCATCGATCAAGCTGCTCCAGGTCCGTTGGGTCGTGAATTCGATGCACCAAATCTTCTGCTAGATCACGCACGGAGTCGACGTTGAATGCGGCCACATCACGGCCCTGGGCAATATGGCGGAGTTGTGCCAGCCACGCAGTCTGCTGAACCGAGAAAGACGCAGTCGCATTTGACCGACGTGCAGCGACAGCAAATTGTGGCTCCTCGCTCAAGTCCGAGATTCCGAGAAGATCCTTGACCGCGGACTCGAGAATGTCGAGGTCATTGGAATCGGGAAGCCAACCTCGTTGTCGCAACTCTGCCACAGGGACACGAGAGCGAAGCAACGAACGGCGAGATACATCGGTTACCGACGGTCGATTGGACTTTGCCTCGTACAAATTGAATGTTGTCTGCAGATTCGTCCACAACTCGGCGCTCGTGCCGAGTGCCTCCGCGAGAGAAAGGGCTGTCTCGGGCATAATCTGCTTGTGTCCATTCAAAATCTCCGACACTGCCTGCACTGGCCGGCCGAGAATCTCCGCGAACTCTTTCGCGGACCATCCACGCTCGTCTAGTTCTTCACGCAAGTAATCACCCGGAGGAAACGCCTCAGCGGGCGTAAATGTGCTGGTCATGATGCCCTCCTTACATTTAGTGGTAGTCGACAACCTCGATCACGACGACCTGTCTGTCCCTCTCGATGGTTTTCAACCGGAAGATCAACCGCCACTGCTTGTGAAGTCGCAGCGAGTACTGCCCGTTCCGATCGCCATCCATTTTCTCGAAATGGCGTGACTTCATAGCACGCAGGTCTCGTTCGTCGTTTGCTGCCTCCACAAATCCGACCACCTTCCGATAGGACTGAGTGAGTTCGGTCCCAAATCCCGGCGCCCGAAAGTCCGGCTCCTCGTAGAGCCGGCGCAAATCGTCGTCCTCGAAGTCGACACGCATATTTCTCTATCTTCACCCTTGACATGAAATCATTGTAGCACAACTCTGAAATTGGTATTCACCCTACAGGTGAAGATATTATCATACAGCGTGATTTAGCCCGCCGTCCACTAGTTTCGAACGCCGATGTCTGCTGGTCCGATCAGCGAACTGACCTGATAACTGGATGAGACGAGATGGGCCTGTCGAGGCATTATGAATGCATGCCTGACGCAGCAACCTCATTAACGCCCGAAATAGCCATGCAACTTAAGACGTATGTCTGCAGACTCATAGATCCTCGAAAGAGCGAAACGTTCGGTTTTGCCAAAACATTTGATCAGTGCGGATGAGGGCCGTAAGGGTTTCCGAGGCGGGTACGGACTACCAGCGCAATACTCGTTCACTCATGTGACGCCTACATCGTACGATTGGCCGGTGTCCCCTTCATTAAGTCGCCAACTCAACCTCCCCCGTGGCGGGCACGAAAGCTATCCCCATGAAGATCACTGACCTCAAGGCAGGACTCCGGCTGCGTAATCTCCTCGTCGGATCCGACGTCGTCCTGATAGCGACCGAGGCCCACGGTGAAGGTATCGCCAACGTCGTGTACCGGTCTGATGACGGCGCCATCGCCGACCGTCTCGTCACCGACAGCGATCTGGAAGCAGTCGTTGAGGTTACGGGAAGCCGTTGGACCTTCGACGCGGACGGAGCGGCGTTCCGCCTCGCCTCTGAAGCACGGCGGATCGAGCTCGCTCACGTATTCGATCCATTCGCGGCCGTCGAGGCCTCGACGATCCGGCCACTGCCGCACCAAATCGAGGCCGTCTACGATCGGCTTCTCCCCCAACAGCCGCTCCACTTCCTGCTCGCTGACGACCCCGGCGCCGGCAAGACGGTGATGTCGGGGCTCTACATCCGTGAGTTGCTGCTGCGTGGTGATCTTGCACGTTGCCTCATCATCGCTCCTGGGAGCCTCGTCGAACAGTGGCAGGAGGAGCTCTACGACAAGTTCGACCTCCGCTTCGACATCCTGAGTCGAGACATGGTGGAGGATTCCCGTTCGGGCAACCCGTTCTTGGAACGGAACTTGTTGATTGGCCGCCTCGACCAGCTCTCGAGGAGCGAGGAGTTGAAGGCGAAGCTCAATGTGTCCGACTGGGACCTGATCGTCGTCGACGAGGCGCACAAGATGTCCGCCCATCTCTACGGAGACGAGGTCAAGAAGACCCAGCGATACGTGTTAGGCGAGCTCGTTCGAGACCGGACCCGCAACCTCTTGCTCCTGACCGCGACCCCGCACAACGGGAGCAATGACGACTTCTTGCTGTTCATGTCGCTTCTCGATCCGGACCAGTTCGCCGGCAAGCTCCGACACTCCCAGCAGGTACCGGACTGCAAGGGCGTGATGCGCCGCTACGCCAAGGAGAACCTCCTCACGTTCGAGGGAAAGCGGCTCTTCCCCGAGCGGCGAGCGACAACGGTGACCTACCCTCTCAGCAACGCCGAACAAGAGCTCTATGACGACGTGACGACCTACGTGCGCGAGGGCATGGGGCGGGCCCAGGCCATGGAAGAACACGGCGACCGGCGACGGGGCCTAGCGGTTGGTTTCGCGCTCGCGGCCCTTCAGCGTCGTTTGGCGTCGTCACCTGAGGCGATCGTCCAGTCACTTCGGCGCCGCCGCGAGCGGCTCGCCGCACAGCTTGAGACCGCCGAGCGGGTGATGCCGACCGGCCCGGACCTCGATCGACGCCTCAGCGATCCCGACGGATTCGACACCGATGACTTTGACGACGACGAGTTCGAGCGCCTCGAGGACGAGGCAATCGAGGGAGCAATGACCGCCGAGTCGATAGTGGAGCTCCGAGCCGAGATCGCTGATCTCCAAGGTCTTGAGGCCTCGGCAGCTTCGAGGAAATGCACAACTTCTCTCGGACCGACGAAGGGATCACCCAGGGGTTGCGGGTGCGCTTCGGACTCGCTGTTGGGGGTCTACGAGAACAGCTGGAACAAGAAGGAGTTGATACCACCGAGATCGTGGCTGCGTTGACCCCGGTTATGGACGCTCTCCATGCCCCCGACTGGCACCAACCGCAACGACGAGACAGTGAACAAGTCGCAATCAGAGAAGCCACGAAGGCTACGGTGGCCTTGCACGAAAAAGTGTCGCGACGACTCTCTGACGTTGGCGTGAGCGCCTTTGAGCTCTTGTCTCGGTCCTTGAGGGAGCTTCGAGACTACGCCGCTGGTTGATTCGCACGATCAGCGAGCTGGCCAACCGAGACCCACCGTTGGGGCCAGCGTTCCTGTTGGCAGCGAAAGACGACACGCTCGCGTTCAACGATGAGACGGCCACCCTCGTGTAAACGCAACCCACGGCGACGGTGGCGGAGGATCAGCATCGGTTATGCAACTATTTCTTTGTAGCCATCGGAGAGGGTGAATCTGGCGACTTCGTGGAGCATCGCCCATGGCACTTGTTTGCCAGACGAATAGCGAATGTCTCACCCTTCTTGGCCAAATTAGGCGGGATTACTACGAATACAACCAATGACCAGCTCGCCAAGCTAATAACAACTCCTCATTGGTGCTCTCATAAGTCTCCCCAACTTCTGTGGCGGAATCTTCACCACGCACTTCACCATCAACGCTTTTCGACGAGTCACAAGTCCCAGTTGCTTCGCGCTCTTCGGCTTCTACGTGCTCGACTACCCACTGACGAAACTCTTGTCGTGTGAACTTGTGCATTTCATCAACGTGCGTGTGCCAGTCAAAGTTCCTCCACTCAGAGATGCCCCAGGGACCCCTGGTTGTGCTGAAACGAAGTTCACCGTTGACGAGGGCGTACCAGTTCGTCTTGTGTGGATTTGGCACCACGACCCTTTCTGCGACAGTCTTCGGGCCGCTCTTGGCCTTTCTCGGGCTCACGACGCCAGCCAGGCTTCGGCCCAGTGTTCCGTTTCGCCGGTGGCTGAAACTACGAGCCGCCTTGTCTCCAAACCGTCGTCTCCCTGGAGCTCGAACTGGCGAACGAGAAACTCTTTGCCGTCTTCTTCGATCGAGAACTCGAAGGAGTTGATAACACCAAGTTTGTCCAGGAAGTCTTCGATAGCGTCTTCGACTCGTTCTAACGTGTCGAGCTCCCTGATGTATTCGATTCGACCACCGCGCTCGAGGTCTTCTTGGGCGATTCGATAACCCATTTCTCACTCCCTTCTTCTCTATACCGTCTGCGCGGAGCGGGACTGCGCCATCACCTTGCTTTTGGACAACTCGACGTCGCTCCGACGGTAAGTGTTGTCAAGGACCGGAGATGCGTATCGCTGAATGCCCAAGACACTCACAAGTAGCAGTTTCCGCAGACCAGCGGCCAAGGAGGAGCCATGACCATTGCAGTCTCAGAGAGCTTCGATCACGACTTGCCCGAAGTCACCTTCGCTGAGGACGGGAAGAGTTTTACTTCACGCGCAGCGGTTGGCGCAGATTTCATTGAGGCTACCTACAACGCGCTGGGCCTCGAGGCGAGTGTGCGAATGATCCATGCCGATGGCCGCCAATCGCTTATTGAACACGTGCGTGATAGCCGTGGCCGGCTTGCGGCCACGCTCTTTCGAGATGGAAGCGGAAGCGCTCGCATCTTTTGCTTTAACGCGATGGAGCGCCTCGTCACCGAAATGATCCAGCGCGGTGTACGTACTGAGACGCGGACTTACACCTACAACGAATTGGGAAACCGTGTTGAGATCGCCCGGCTCATCATTGACGATGACTGGTCCTTTGGCAGTCAACCCTCGGTCTCTTTCAATTCGACTGAAAAGAGTTAGCCGAGCTCAACAACTTGCTCTTGGCATCGCGCATTTCGCTGACATGGCGATCAGTGGGAGCGTCCCCCCGTGTGATTGTGTAGTGGCTATGTAGAAGAGTTGCCCAAGACGGTGCGACTCGCACGCCATGAACTGATTGGCGGCCAGGTCGCTGCAAGCACCAGGAGGTCCGAAATGACGAAGGCTCAGAACGCGGATTGTCGATGTATCAGCAAATCATCCTCGGCAAACATCACGGGAACTGGTGGAGCGCAGTGATTAGGTGCGGGTTCACGTCGGGCCTCCGACACCACAGGTTTGATACCACCTTGTAGTCGACTTTTTCGATACGGAATTTGATGCCGTCACTTGCCGGGCCACTTAGTGCTGCGCGCCAGTGGCACAAAGGCGAGCCGTCGATATGTGGGCGAAACCGTATCGAGAACGATCTTCACGCGTAACTGCTCCTTACGCATTTTGAAGAGGGTACTCTCGCATAGCGGGTCCACTATCTGCGTCCTGCGAAACCCATGTAGCTATCTAAGCCAGACCAACGAGACTCGATGCATATTTGTATTCCATTGCGTCTTTCGCCGTCAACTGCGACCAATTCGTCGAACGGTGCCCAATATCAGCAGCGCGGCTAAGCCCAAAACGACAACGACTTCGACGCTCTGGAAGACCCAGAAGTGGCTACTTGGCTGATAGGTCGCCCAAAGCGTGTAGTGATGATTGGAAAGCCACCGAGCCGCACCAACGCTCCCTCGATTCATCGCCCTGTCAAAGATTGTGTTTGCGGAGACACTGTTCAGCACGTGCCCCTTCGGCCCAGTGAGATAGCCGCCTACGGCCCAACTACCATTGAGTCCCCCTACCAACTGACCTCCGCTTAATGATCCGTAATTGAGGCCACTTGCGGATATTTTTGACGACGAAAGTGTCCAAAATTTCAAAAGATGGGGAAGAACTTCGTACGCGGCGCCAACTAGGCCAGCAACCACGAATGCCGTCGCAGCAATCGCGGACACGGTTCTTTTGGTTATCGCTCCCAGGAAACTGCCACACGCAAGGGCGAACAGCGACCAGGCGGCAAGCATCCACCCGGTTGTATCGAAGAGCCCGCCCTGCCAATGGCTGTCGGCTCCCGTTACTTCGAATGGATGGGCGTACCAATTTCCAAACAGGATTCCGATGACCAAAGTGATGATCGTGAAAAAGACGGCGAGGACGGCGAATGTTGTGAGAAAGTATCGAGTTCTACCCATCCCCTGGGTCCAGGTAAACCGAAAAGTTCCCGATTCAAATTCATTCGACAGTAGTGGCGCCCCGACGAAAGCGCCAACGAGAATCGGGAGCACACCCAAAACGATCAGCAGCCCGTTAAAGACGTCATTCATATTTTGGAGAGTGTTATCGAGGTCTCCACATGGCACATGGTTAATGGGGCGTGCGACGCATCCGTGATTTACATAGCTTGCGTAGCTGCCATGCGTGTAAATCTGGCAGACAACAATCGCAATCACGAGGGCAGCAAAAATTCCGGCGAAACTTATCAACGCGGCGCGATGTTGAATCCAAGTCGTCTGGATCGCCCGCCCAATGGAGCGGCGCTGGCTCAAGCCAGCTGGGATGCTGGGCCGTGATGTGGTCAGTGTCGTCATCTCGTCAGCCTTGAATTCTCAGTTGACGCTAATGCCAACGGACCCGATAAGGCCGTGGCGGAAGGATCGCGAAGATAGGCCAGTACCAATTCGTCAAGGGAGGGTTCGTTACGTTCCCATCCGCTCGGGAGTTCTGTCGATCCATTGGCGCGCACGAGAAATTGTGCGCGCCGAGGGGACCGCTGCATGGCGATCACTGGAAACCGCTCAACGACATCATCGACATGGTCAATCGGTACGGTGATCACCATGTGCTCTGCCAACAGCCGGTCTATCTCGTCCGCCATTTGCACTCGTCCATCGGCGAGAAGGATGAGGTAGTCCGCGACGCGTTCCAGCTCGGAGACGACGTGCGAAGAAAACACAACCGAGAGCTCCCCTTCGGCCACAGAACTCATGATCAATGACATGATGTCGTCACGCGCTACCGGATCGAGTCTCGCCAGCGGTTCATCCAGTACGAGAAGTTCCGGGTGGCGAGCAAGTGCCAACGTCAGAGCAAGCTGCGCTTGCTGGCCTCCCGATAATTTGCCCACCTTGTGATCTAGTCGGATGTCGAGGGTACTTAGTCTCGCCTTTGCCTCTTCGACTTCGAATCGCGAATTGAGGTTGCCGGCGACAGTGAGCACTGATCGCACCGACAGGTGACGGTAGAGCAGAGCGTCCTGAGCGACAAACGCGATTCTTTCCCGTGCCTGAATCGAGCCCGGCACAGTTCCGTCAAGAACGGTGATCTCGCCGACGGTCGGCTTGCAAAGGCCAACCAGGCAATGAAGCAAGGTTGTTTTCCCAGCGCCATTGGACCCGACAAGTGCGACTATTCGCCCCGTCGGCACGTTCAAGGTGCAATCGCGAACAGCCGAAGTGGTCCCATACGAGACTCCCAGTCCGAAACTCTCGATCACGCTCATGAGACTTCCTTCTGTTTGCTATCGAGCGCGCGCCGAGAACGGAAATCTTCACTGTTGCTAGAAACCTCATTGGAGTCTCGCAAGGCGCTCATAAAAATGCCAATTGTTTGCTCCTCGTCGAGCGCCAATGCAGCGGCTTCTTGGAGCCAACCAGTGATCAAGCTCTGTCGTAGTGAACTCAAATCCTCAGCGGCAATCGTTTTGACGGAAGCACTAACGAACGTGCCTTGGCCAGGGCGAGCGGAAATAAGTCCCTTTTGCTCAAGACACCTATAGGCCTTCAACACAGTATTTGGATTGATGGTGAGGGATGAAACTACGTCCTTCACTCGTGGCAATTGGTCACCCTGAACGAGATAGCCAAGTCGTACAGAATGCTCCACCTGATGCACAAGTTGCAGGTAAGTGGGCACGCCAGAACGCCGATCGAGACGAAAAATAATCGCGAGTTCAGAAGGCTCGGAAGGGACTATTGCTTCAGTCTGTTTATCTACCATCATAGTTAGATAATGTCACAATACCAATTCTGTAGCAAGCAGTGGTTGGAGAACTTAGTTATGCGGGATTTCCGCGTGCGGTCGTGAGAGTGGAATGATTCGCCAGTGTTTGGTAGCAGACTTAGGGCGTCGGGTCTCCGACACTTAATCGCCCCACCGTTCAAACCGCCAGTCGGAGATTGTGGACGTCGGCCCGCCGAGAGGCAAGCCAAGTAGATTTCTCTATGGTGATTGCGGAGCTTTCGCGTTAGTGAAACGTAGCTTCCCAGCGGCCAAGGAGGGGGAACGATGACGTGGGGCTATGGCCGTCTCTCAACTGAGGTATACAACCTTGACAAGCCGATTGGTCATTCGTACGGCGAAGTTGAGTTCTATCGAGACCAACTTGAATCCTGCAGGGGCCGCATCCTCGAGCCAGCCGTAGGGTCGGGGCGTATTCTCATCCCGCTGATGCAGGCGGGACACGTCGTTGACGGTACCGATACATCACCCCTCATGCTCGGAACCTGCCGCTCGAACTGCGAGGCGTATGGAATTGATGCGGTGCTCATCGAAGCAGACATGTCAACGTACGTGAACGAGAAGGCGTACGAGGCGGTCATTGTTCCGACTGGGTCGTTGATGCTCTTGGATGGTCTCCAAGCCACACACGATGCGCTGGTCTCCTTTCGTCGATGCCTGAAGGCTGGCGGCAGGCTCATCGTGGACATTGCCGCTCCTGAACTCATCGCGGAAATCGGTTCGTTGCGCTCTTGGCGGATGGGCGACGACCTCTGGACACTGACTACTGACCACCTTGAGTCCGACGCAGCGAAGAACCAGACGACGCGCTGGCTGCGCTACGAGAAGTGGCACGATGGAGTCTTGATGGCGTCCGAGCTTCAGTTGTTTCGACTCCAGTGGTGGAGCATTAGTGAATTCTTCCATGTTGTTGGTGAATCGGGCTTTACAAACGTCGAGGTACACGCGGACTACGAAGTCAGCAAACCGCCTGCGCCCGAGAGTGATATCTGGACGTTCACTGCCATCGCTAGCTGACTCGGTACTCTCGCCACTAGCCGACCTTTTCACTCTGTCCAAGGTTGCGTTCGCCAGTCGGAGACTGTGCACGTCGGCCCTCTGAGACAAACCCACACGGGACGATTCTCATCCAAGAAATCCCACGTTTCATCCCACATACCCAACTGACACCGCCGGACCATTCCGACCGAATGCAACCACCTCATAATTCCTCGGACTGAGTTCGATCCCCACCGTCCCCGCCATTCGAAATTTTTCTACGCAATTAATGGATTCGAATCACGTGTTGAACCTGAACTTCACATAGTCCTGATTGACACGCCTAAGTGACATCTGTACTTGGTATACGCTTACGCCCGATAATTTAAGCGCCGGACTGTGTTCGCTGATCATCATTAGTTTTTCACCATCAAACAGTCCGACTCTGTTAACGGTCTCCAAGTGCTGCAACACTTCGCTGGCTGGAATCTCACCGAACCAACTGACGAATCCAGGCAACCCTTCATCAAGTACCTGATGTGTCGGAATCGAAAATGGGACTCCACCTGCCGGATTAATAACTTTGTCTTCCGCGTCAGCCGGAGTTGGATCATCACTCACCATGATTACTCGATCGACCGCGCCAACGAGTTTGAACGCATAGTCGGAGACTCCACTTGTTGGTCGCCGAATTCCGAATTGGTTTTGCAATATGTCGCAATAGAACCTCCCCAACCGCTGGAAGCTTTCCAGCACCGCTTCACGACCGTCTGCCGCGTGGGGAAGGAGATTGTTCCTATCGGGCTTTGAGTGAAAGAGCTTGGTACGAGTATCGACATAAAGGTCGTCCAAGATGTCCGAAACTGGATCTGAGGAAGAGTGTGGCAAATACACAGCAACATCAATGATGGAAGGATGAATGACGTCGAGTGCTCTCCGGAGCCATTTCCCTTCCGGCTCAGCTTTCCCACTTCTACTTGGTGTGGGAGGAACAATTTTGCTAAGAAGTGATTCAACCGCAAGATATAGATTGCGATACGCGTCGAAAAGATCCTGAGTTGTCTGAGAAAGTCGAAAGTACCTCATGCTCTCGTGCCATGGGACAACGGGGTCTGGAGTAGCCGATACGGGAACCCCGTCGGCTCCAGTCACCGATCCAGTCGCTGTCATTGCAAAGTGGAGATCCGCGACGACAAAATCACGCAAATAGATGTCACCGCCTTTCGTCCACCAGACAACGTGATCTGAATCGACTTCTTCGATCGTGAATCCCAGACCTCTGGCAGCAGCAAGTATGTCTAATGCCGCTTGAGCCCTTTCGAAGGCGGCAGCAAACGCATCTTCGTAACTGTCCAACTCTTCTGGACCTTCGACAACCAATTGTTTTGAACCCTTTGCGACAGTTATCGACCAACCGTCGCCCATGGATTGAACTAGTCCGTTCTTCGTCGCACGGTCGAGACTGAATAACGCTCCAACTGGTGATCTCAAAATTCACCTCCGTATGCGCTTCTCATTAGTGTTCACATCAAGACCTATCTCCGATCCATGTACCTTCTACACGCCGAACATGTGACCTCATTTTTCGTGATGATGCGTACCGTCTTACGTCTGCATAGGGTTGCGTCAATCGACCCCGGGGCCGAATAGTGGCCGGACTGGGTGGGGTCATTGAGTGCAAGAATCTTGAGTTGATTGTTCATGGTTCTGACGGTAGTGGAGTTGCGCGCAAAAGTCGCGTCCGTCTGATGGCCAACCTTGACAGCTATGTCGCTTCCTTCGTTGAGCTGGCTGAGTGTCAATGCGTTCGACGGAGTACCAAATCGCATCAATGAGTGGTGGTGGTTCCCGATCTCGCGCGTCACCTTGAAGAGTCCCCAGAACGCGAGCGTGGCTGCGAGCCAGAATACGCTCTGACGCAGGTCTCCCAGGTTCAGTTGGCGAATCCAGGTAAAGATGAATAACCCACTGCCAATGTGTATCACGACGTCCAAAAGACGAGTTTGCATGAAGTGCTCCCTCTGGTCTTGGCGGACTCCTGCACCACCACACTCCACCGTGGTTGCGAGTTGCTTGCTTCCAAATCGTGAAAGGTCGGGCCTAAGCCACTCGAGCTCGCAGCTGGCGCTCGAGCTCGATGTCTTCCCTCGCCTCAATGCGGCCGCATAAGTACCGGCAATGCCTGCTCGGCCACTGCGAACTCATTACCTCACGCGTCAAACGTATACAAAAAGAGTCCAACCATTGGTACTACGCACCCGGCGCCGACGGTACTAAGGAATCTGCGGTGAGCAAGTGCCTTACCCGGCGAAAGGATGGAGACCATAACCACCACACAAGTAGAAGTGTCTAATGAGCGCATTGAGGAGATCGAAGATACGGGATTAACCGTGGAGATCGTAACTACCTACTGCGAGGAATTTGGAGGCGAGGCCGCATCAGTGAGTCTCACCGACGTAGGTGATGCCTTTGAGGGCACATTTCAATGTGACGAGGAGTTTGCGCAGGAGTTTGCTAAGGGTTATGGACTGTGCGACATCGCCAATGCATCATGGCCCACCAACTGCATCGACTGGAAGCGTGCCGCGCGTGAGTTCATTGAAAAGTACACCAAGGTGGACTGCTACTACTTCAATCTGAACTAACCGGCGACCCTACCTTTATCCATACCGGGCTCGACACTCTTGGCACCCTGCGACTCATTAGTACCAGCACAGCCTCTATCCGCTCGAGCGAACTCATTACCCCTTTTCCTCTAAAACTTTTACAAAAGTCCTGGTCCAGCTATTGGCCCAGTGTTGCGGCCGCCGACGGTAGATAGCGCCGAGTAAGCGAGTGTCTTGCCGGTGAAAGAGGACACCATGATGACCAACCAACCACACCGGATCACCGGAGACGAGGGCCGCCCAACCCTGTTCACCAGAGACCCAGTGACCAACAAGGAAATGACACTCGCCTTCGGTTACTACGAAGGAGAACCAACCGCCGCCCTTTTAGTTGAGGGCTCCGATGAGCCGGTGGCGTTCTTGCCAGCCGAGTTTCTGAGCATCGCCATCCACCAAGGATGGGACATGGTGTGTCCCGACTGTGGACCAACTGAGTAAAACCCACCAGGCCGGGCACGCGTGCCCCCGCGAGACTCGCAGCCTCGCCGGCTGACGACTAACTAGCGCAGCGACTCATTAGTACCAGCACAGCCTCTATCCGCTCGAGCGAACTCATTACCCCTTTTCCTCTAAAACTTTTGCAAAAGTCCTGGTCCAGCTATTGGCCCAGTGTTGCGGCCGCCGACGGTACTCAGTAGCCGAGCTGAGCCAAGTGAGCGAGCCGGTGATGAAAGAGGACACCATGAGCACACGAAGCGTTATAGCAAAGTCCACAAGTGACGGATGGGTGGGGCGCTACGCCCACTGGGATGGATACCCAACCTGTCGCGCCGCTGAGCTGTGGACTACCTACCAGGAACTTGGCAACGCCGCCGCCGTCCGCGAGTACGCCCTACGTGAGAATGAGAATGAGAATGGTAGTTGGTCCTCGTTCGTGCCACCCAGCAAGGCCGATGAGGACACTAACGGCTGGTGCACCGAAGACGAAGACTGGTGGGTTAGCTCCAATGGCTCTGACTGTGGGACCGAGTGGGCATACGTGATAGAAGACGACGCCCTGGTCATTTTCGAGCGACGGTTCGGTAGCACTGGGAGCGACCAAGGCCACGGCGTGGGAATGTTTGGCTACGGTGCCAGTGACACGGACGAGGGGGGTTATTGGGCCCTTGTCGGAACTTACCCGTGGACAGACCCCGAGCCTGACTGGGAGTTGGTGGAGGCCGCGTAACAACGCTGACAAGGAAAGTGCGGGGCAGCTAAGCCGATTAGCTGCCCCGCTCTTTTTTCTCCGACCGACTAACACCGCTACCAGACCTCGCAGGCTCTGACGTGGGGCCTGGTCTTGCCCAATCACTGCGAGGCTCCCCAACTGGTGGCGTTTGTTGTTCGGCCCTCTTAACAATGCAGCCCTTAACACTTCGTGCAATGGTGTGCGGGGCCTTATGTCTCGCTAAGTAGTCCGGGGCATCGCGCGCGTCAATAGAGGCCTGAGGCTCTAAACCCCACCACTTATTACTATCCAACTAACTGCTCTTGAACCTTTTCTCCAACTCTTCCATTCGTCACTTTCTTAAGCATTTCTGAAGTCATTTATCTACATCAGTTCGTAGTTGCACTTTTCACGAACAGCGTAAAATTTTTTTTCTCGACTACAACAGGTACGTCTGCATTGCTGCCGCAATGCCAAAAGTCGCTGTCGCGCGACGTTTCCATGAAGAACAAAAAGATCATGGCGCGAACACGTAACGCCGAGACGGTTTACCTCATGCCCAGCGCCCCGCCGGGCTCTCGTCCCGGAGGCCGAACCTATGCCCAGACCCGCCGCCGTGGCCACCGTCAAACGCATCGTCACGGATGGAAAAGAGGGCGCTCGGCGCGTCGCCATTTATTACGCCGGTGGTGCAAAAGTACAGGAGATCGGCACCAGTGAACGAGAGATCAAGGGTGCCGCTCACTACTACGCCGTCGCTGGCGCTCGTTGGTTTGGGGGCTCTTGTGCGGCCCTGGGAGTCGTTGAAGGTTCGGTAGTCCACGAGCGCGATCTCGAACGACTTCTCCGTCAACAGGACCCGCGCACTGGAGAACTAATGCCCAACAACGGGACTAAAAGAGCCAAAGTCGCGGCCTTTGACCTCACAATCTCCGTGCCCAAGGAACTCTCGATCTGCTACCTCATGGCCGATGCTGAAACGCAGAAGGTCATCTACGAGATCATCGAAGAAGCGAACCGATCCGCACTGGAGTATGCACAGACCTACGGGAGCAAGGTGCGCCGAGGTAAGGATGGCATCGTTCCCCTGAGCTCAGAAGGGTTCATCGTTCCCCAGACTTTCCACCCAGCCGCCCGTCCGGTTGATGGCAAGACAGCTCCGAGTCTTCACTTCCACAACCCAATTCTCAACATGGCTGTACGCAACGGTGTCGTTACCGCCCTCAACGCAAAGGAAATTTTCGGTCTTCAGAAGACCTTCGGTGCACTTGCCGGTCAGATCATCCGAGAGCAGACCGAGGAGCTCTTGGGATTTCACTGGATCTATGACGACAAGGGCATCCCCCGCGTCGAAGGATTCGATGAAGAAATTCGCCAGCGTCTCTCTCTTCGCCAACATCAGATCCTGGAGCACGCCTTGGCTGCCGGCGCTGACATCACACGCCGCAAGGACATGGTCTATCACCAGAGCGCCACCAAGGAAGGCAAGAGCGCTTGCGGCAACGACCAACAGGCGCTGGTGTGGGCCAAAGAAATGCTCGAAGAGCGGGGATACACCATTGACGTAATAGACGAAAAGCTCCGGGAGGTCAATCGGGCTTACGCAGATCGTGAACAACAAGTTTTGGCTGACAGAGCCGTGCTCGCCGAGAACTTCGAGCCACAACCCACTGGCGGGTCCAAGATCGGAGCCTGGCGTTTTCGAGCAGCTTTGGCGCTCTCGGGAGCGACTACCGATGACGCGCCTCGTCCGTTGAGTGGAGAAGATTGGAGACGCCTTGACGCGGCCCTCGAAGTGGATGAACGCACTCCGGGACAGAAGCGAGATGACACGGCTCACGAAGCGATGATGAGCGTCGGTCGCCTCCAAGCCACCTGGCACGAGCACGACCTACACACTGCACTCTTGGTCGCGGGGATACCTCGAGACGAGGCAATCGACCGAGCGAAAGACTTCATCGCCAGTAACGACGCCATCCGACTTTTCGGCCTTGACGACGATCCCAGACGCCAACTTCGTGTCGCTTATGAGCACCAGGGCGTGTTTGCCACCAGAGAGTTAAAGGAGAAGGAGGACTACGTTTTTGACTTCGTGAAGAGCGGAATCGGACAGGCTCCCCGTACCCTCAGCGAAGAACAACTGGCCGACATCGTCGCTCAAATGAAGCAACGTGGCCATGTTATTGAGCCCGACTCCGAGCAGTACCAGATGGTCTACGCGTTGCTCTGCGGAACGAACCGCGCTACTGCGGTGGTGGGTCTGGCGGGGTCGGGCAAGAGCACCGGTGCCGAGATGTACAGCCTCGCCCTTGAGGCTGGATACTTGGCGGAGCGCGCTGGCTATCTCGGGCCAACGATTCCCTCTGACAACGACAACGCGGTCCGCCACCACGTCGTGGGGATGGCTCTCGCTGCCGCCGCAGCGGAAAATCTGGAGCGAAGCGCGGGCATCTCCTCCTACTCCTTGGCCATGGGGTTGTCGCGATTGGAAGCAGGAACGCTCGTCATTGAACCCGGTGGAACCGTGCTCATCGACGAGTCTTCCCAGGCCAGTACCGATCAACTGTTCCGGTTGATCCATCACTTAGAGAGAGCGAACGCGCGCCTGGTGATGCTTGGTGACCCACGCCAGAAGCAGAGCATCGAGGCCGGGGGCATGTACGCCACAATCGCTGCCACACTCCCCGAGACCGTCGTGCGACTCTACGAGACCAGACGCCAGGAGAACCTCGAAGAGCGCGCCGTTCTCGCCTACCTCCACGACGCGAGGGCCAACATGAAAGACAACTATCTGCCACTGTCGCAGGGTTCACGAGAGGCGCTACTTCGCCAGGGGGTCTCCGCTGAGTTTCTGGACACGCTGAAGAGCCCCAAAGATGCTGTCGACTGGTACTACCGCAACAACCGCGTGAAGAGTTTCGAGGCCGCCGAAGAACAAAATCGTGCCGCCGCTTCTCGCTACTGGGACGAGGTTGAAAGGGCTCTTCGCACTGGAGCTGATCCCACCAAGGCGACACTCATCATGGCGATCAGCAATGAGAAGATCCGACAACTTGACACCGCGGCAATCGACGAGGCCGTCAAACGCGGCCACCTCGATCCCTCCCAGACAGTGGAATTTGGCAAGAGGACCTTGCTCATGGGACAAAGAATTCTCTCGCGCAAAGTCGATCGCCGCCTCGACGTCCTCAACGGCTATGGAGCCACCGTCGTCGGCGTAGAAGAGGTCATCTCTTCGTATGAGGTAGCCCTCAAAGGAGGCAGCCCGTACTCTACGACCCGCGTAATGGGCTCTTCCCCCGCACTCGGGGACCTGGTGTACGAGAAGTTCTCTGAAGAGCGGGTACGGCGCGAGCAGACAAACTCCGAGATCGACCTCAATCGACGAGTCGAGCACTTAGACAGCGCTACTGCTCGGCTCGCCAACGCGCACGAGCACGTGGCCCGTGCCAAGACGCGCGTCACCAAACTCGAAGCGCAACTATCGAGTGCGCGAACCGAAAGCTCGCGCTCCAAATACGGCGCCTCTTTCGCTGCCGCTCAGAAGTCCCTCGATAACGCCAAAGCCGAGCACTCCACAGCGCATGGCCTCGTAGCCCTTCGAGAAGAGAAGTTGGCCGATGCGCGCGCCTGGGCCCGCTGGGCCCAGGCACTCCCCCACGGTGGTGGAATGGTGGGTCTTGCCGTCGCTCAAGTCACCGCCAAGAAGACGGAGAGGCGCCTGAAGGTTCGCTTAGACGACGGCGGGGTGCGCCACCTGACTGAAGACTTCGTCAATGCCCACGCCGACTCTGGTTATGCCCTCACCGACCAGCGATCCCAAGGTCAAAGCGTCGGCGTGGGCATCGTTGCGGATGCTCCGAACTACACCATGCTCTCGCGCGACAGAGAGACCACTGAGATCTACCAGACGGTCCCGCGCGACCGTGACGCAGAGGCTGCGCGCATGACCGAACGCACCAAGAGCCTTCAGACGGTGAATGACTGGCTGGCGGGCCACTTGCCCGAGGGCCAAGACAACGAGTTCTTCGTACTTGAAGCCGACCATCTTCGCGCCAGTTCGGAATCTCGGAGCGTACCGGTCGCGGACCAGCTATCGGTTCGCATGGAGCGCGACGATGACTCCATCACCGAGTCTGTAGCCAAAGAAGTAGCTCGAGCCAACTGGCTGGGTGAGCGCAAAGTGGCCGTAGCCAGAACCTCTTCGCGCGCTCACGAACTAAGTGACGCCATCGTCTTGAATACGGTGGCCATGGCCGCTGGCACGCTTCGCTATCACAAGATCGACGACCGCCTGTGGGTGAAGAACATGCCGGTAATCGTGGGACGAGGCGACATCGAAGGACTCGAACACGGACACACCTATTTCGTTGCTGGGGCCGCCTCGCGCGGCCTAATCCTCGACATAGGTGGCGGCAAGACTCACCGGCTTAGCGCTGAGGAAGTCGCTACACACGTTGACAGCGCCTACGCCATTACTTCTGCTCGGATGCGTATCGGCACCGACGCCGAGTCCTACGTTGTTGAGGGCCACGACCTATCGGAAAGTGACCTGAGCCACCTTGAAGAAAAGAGCGTACCGAGCGAGATTGTTGTCGTCGATCCCCAGCTCGAAGTCGACCACGAGTACGACAATGCGTGTCGGGCCAACGTCTTAGAGGCATTCGAGACTGACCTCAAAGTCGAGCCTCGCTCCCACAGCGCCATGTATTTCCGTGAGTACATGGAGCGCCGCTATGGTGCTGACGCCGGTCTCGATTCTCTCCAAGCGGCCATGAAGAACATCAGTGGTGAAGTCAATGAGATCGAGTCTCTTCCCAAGCGGGACTTGGCTCGCCGCGACCTGGACCGAGCGATCTTCAAGGTCGAGGTTCACAAGGCCAAGGAGAAGGGGCGTCTTTCTGAGCTCTGGGGAGAAAAGGTTGAGGACCTTTCGGTAGTAGAGAGCATCATCAACTCAGGGCTCCGCCGCTTTGGAGACGAAGCAGAAACCTCTGACGAAGTCGAGAGCCCAAAGCCACCTAATGAGATCGATGAGGAGACGCGTGTTGAGATCCGCGATACCTTGCGCGGACTTCGCCAACTCGAAAGCGACCGCCGCGCGCTTGATCGACGCTACGAAATCGTCACCAGCAACATGCCCGACTGGGACCCCGCCGTAGAGGCCGAGATCAAAAAGTGCGAACTGTCCCACGCTGACGCTATGAACCGCAAGGTGGAGATTGAAGAGATGTTGACCCACTACGTAGACATGCACGTCCTTGACGCGATGAAAGCTCCCAAGCCCTACCACCAGGCCGCTGGGCTCATCTTTGACGTCAAAGACCCCGACTACGCACGCAGCCGTGAACTACTGGTTCGCATCGAGGAGTACCGCGCCAAGTGGGCCGTCACCGATCGCAATCTTCCTCTCGGTGAGGCGCCCGAGATCGACGAAGAAAACCCGCAGAAGAACGCCCTGCAACTCAAGGAATACCAGAACCTGTCGGCAATGATCAAGGGTCATGAAGCCGAACCCAGCCTCACCCACGTTCGCTAAAGGGATAATCCACACCTTGTCCCCAGTTTGAATGCGCCAATTGATCACTCTCAACACGATCTATGTGGAGGGAGGTTCCATGGCCAATACGAAACGCAGACCACGCGCGGACCGCGAAGATCCCTACGAGCGCATCACGAACGCAATCATCGCTCAACTCGAAGCCGGAACAGCGCCTTGGAAAAAGCCTTGGCAAAGCACCGGGGGTCTATTGCCGCGCAACATGGACACCAACAAGATCTACCAGGGAGCAAATCTCTTGTTGCTCGACATGTCAGCGATGGCCTCGGGTTTCACCTCGCCGTTTTGGGGCACCTACAAGCAAATTGAGGCTTTGGGGGGGAACGTCCGCAAAGGTGAGCATGGTACGACGATCCGCAAATGGGTCATCATCGAAGACGACAAACCGCGTGAGGTCGGTCAAGAGGCATCACGCCGAGGCTTCGTCAAGTTCTACACCGTCTTTAGCTATCACCAAAGTGAGGGACTGCCCAAAGAGCGCTTCGAGATCCAACCACGTGAGGCACTCCCCGAACAAGAACGAACTGTGCGCGCCGAGGAGGTCATTGACGAGTACCTAAAGAACGGAGGGCCTTCTCTACGGCACGGAACTGACCGTGCGTACTACAGCCCGAAGCTCGACATGATCTCGGTACCCAATCTCGAAGACTTCGAGACTCCCGGTGACTATTACGCCACGGTCTTTCACGAAATCACCCACTCCACCGGTCATGCCAAGCGCCTGGATAGGCACGGCATAGAGGGTGGGCACCAGTTTTCTTCTGAACCCTATGCCCGCGAAGAATTAATTGCCGAAATGGGATCGGCCTTTGCTACGAGCATCCTTGACATCGAACCAGAGGCCAATCTGGGACACTCCGCGGAATACCTCAACTCCTGGATCGGCAGACTTCGTAACGATAAGACGCTCATCTTTGAGGCAGCCACGGCGGCCCAAAAGGCTGTAGAGCACATTGGGATAAGTCTCGAGCAAGAGATCATTTTGGCGCACGAACAAGAACTCACCACCGAGCTCGGGCACATTGTTGTGACCGATTCACTTACAGAACAGCCCGAGCTCGTCCCACGTGATGTCGTCGGTGGCGAACAGAGCGAGCCAACAAAATCGCTGGCGACTCTGCGCAGAGAGTTAGACACCAAAGAGCGCGAACGGAGTATCTCGGCTGCCCGCCGCGACAGCCCCGAAGACCTGGCGCGCTGTGATCTAGACATAGAGCGCCACCGCTTAACTTGGCGACGCACCAGTGCTGTGCACTACGGTGCGGCGGATCTGGTAGCCGAGATCGACGACAAAAGAGTCACACTGGACTTGGATTACAAGGTTGTCACGGGCGAAGATCCGAACCCCGTACGACGCGAGGAGTTGATCAAGGCATCCCAGGAGCGCCACTCGGAAGACGCCGAAAGATTCACAGAAGCCGCTAACGCACTCGATACCTACCGCGAAGAGCTTCGCCAGACGCTCGGCGAAAAGAACGAGGCATGGATCGAAAACCTGGGACCCATATGGAGTGAAGACGTTCTCTTAGAGATCGTTGAGCATCGTCGTAACTTCGGCATCAGCGACTCGGCACGCCCCTTCGGAGATCCCGAATCTGAGACCCACCAGCAGGCTCTCCAGCGGACCCGCATAGAGCAACAGTTGTCGGCCAGTCGAGTCGACGTAGGTCTTTATCAAAGCCGCTAAGCACATTGCCGGATCAGTCCGGGCCGACACTGTCGTAGTTGGTGGGGAGCCCTTTCTCGCCAGGGTCATCGAAGGGACCAACCATGAGCCAGAATCCCACTACTACTCGAAATTGGGCAAGGCGGCGTCTCGACGAGTCCCGAGCTAAGGAGAAGGCGCGCCTCGGGGCCGTCCGCGCGGAGCGAGACCAGAAGCGTGCACAAGCACAACTTCGGCGCACAGAAAAGAAACTCGCATTCCACAAACGCCTTCGATGGACCGGGAACGTTCGCGTGGGAGAGGTGACGCAAGAAATGAAACCCATCGAAGACGCTAATGAGTCCTCACTTCGTGATCTCCAGAATGAGGTTCGTAACTGCCAGCAATTTGTCGGGCAGGGACTCAGTGACGAAGACATAGCGCGGCGCGATCTGGACATCGCTATCTTCCGAGCGAAGCAAGAAGCGAAGAGCAATGTTGACGACGCAGACAAAGTCCGAGAGGCTGAGCAGCGTCTCCAAGAGCTGGCGCGCAACTACGAAACTTTGACCAACCCCGAGCCGCCTTCTGGGTCGTGGGCCACAAGTAAGTACAAGATCATCGAAGAGTCCAAAGCTGCTCATGAGAACGACACAGTGCGTATGAAGGCAGCAACTCAGGCTCTTATCGAGAAACGTGAGGCACTGGTAACCCAAGCCTACGACGACGTGTGGATGGGATCGCTGAGTCCCGATGCAAGTATCAGCGACCACCAGCTGGCTCAGATCCAGGAGTTCCGTAACCGCTGGAACATCACTGATTTCAACGAGCCCCTGGGCCCTGGAGAAATCACCGACCCTGAGATGATGATCGAGTACGCCGAGCTTCATAGAATCATCAACCCTGCCATCGGTGGAGCGGTAGGCACCGAACAAGTTCGCTAAGACATGGTTGGGGACTCACTGGCTGCGATGGAAGCGGCAGTTGCCGAGGCCCGAAAGAGCCACCAAGAGTACGAGGCCGAGTTGGTATTGACTGAACTCCGCATCACTCCAGAGTTTCGCCAAGTCGAGTTGGAGATGGCCCGTGACCAAGCAGCACTCTTTGCCATGGAAGCATCGGTAGCCGGGGCAAGGAAAACCCACCTGGAGCGCGAGGTCGAGTTGGCATTGGCTCAACTCGGCATAGCACCTGAACTCCGCAAGGCCGCCTTCGAGTTGGCAAGAAACAAAGAACTCGTTGCCATGGAAGCGGCGGTAATCGAAGCTCGCGAAGTTCATCAACGGCACGAGGAAGAGTTGGCATTGGCCCAACTCCGTATCTCGCCCGAGTTCCGCGAAGTCGAGTTGGCAATGGCCGAGACCCAGGCAGCGCTCGTCGCCAAGATCGTTGAAGATGCTCACGCAGGCGTCCTCCGTGCCGAAGATGAGCTCACTGCAACTAAGAAGCGCCTCGACGCGACCATTGGCAAGGTTGTGCTGACCGGCGTCACATTAGAACGCGACGTCGACTTGGTGAGAAAGGCAGTAGCTCGCGGGTCCCTAATCGCTGAAGGTCGTAGGCAGCGCCCGGTTGACCAGGATTATGCGAGATGGTGCCTTGACGTAGCGATTCATCGAGTCAAAAGCGAAATCAAGGTGGCCGTGCCAGCCAGCGATGAAAAGGAGAGGCTCAAGATCTCCTTGGAGTCCTTAAGTGAACAGTACGAGATCGTTACGGGGAAGACGCCGGTCCCTAAAACTGAGTACCTGCGGGTACTCACCGAGATTTTGGAATGCCCCGAGAACCTCGTCGACGAAGAATGGCTCGCAGCCCAGCGCGAGGTTCTCGAAGCACGTGAACCGACCAAAGCCAAGAGCCGGGCGCTTCAAGTTGACCTCACTCTGACCCACTAATTCCTGACGCATCTGGGTGGTCCCAGAACGGTAGTTCCCGAAAGGGAGCACCAATGAAGAGACCAGACTTCGCGCGATACCGCCCGCGTCACATCGGCCATGCCCACTGATTTGGCACCCAGCGAAGTGCGCAGACGGTAAATGCCATGGCCAGTTCTCACACTCACGTTGAAGTTGGCCTCTTGGCCGGGGCAATTCTCGGGGTCGCTCTTCACCTCAGCCCCGAGGCTTTAGTTGTTGTCGTACTGTCCAGCGGAGGTGCGGCCCTTCTCCCGGATCTCGATGCCCGAGACAGTGCGGCGAGTCACGTCTTCGGAGAGCTCAGCGTCATCGCACTGACTCCGTTTCGCATTGTCACCCTTGGACACCGCAAGCTGTCTCACACCTTGCTCTGGTCAGTGGGGATGTGGGCGCTTATCTATTTCTGGATCGGCCACCTCTTTCCGGTGTCTCATGGACTACTCTCGCCGTACTGGCCCATCCGCTTACTGCTTCCTGTCGGACTGTCTCTCTTGGCCGTGCGCTCACTGCTGACTAACTCTGGAGCATTCAATGCGATTGTGCCGCGGCGCCACCTGGTGTTCTGCTACTTCATCACTATCTTGATGGTCGGTTTTCTGTGCCATCAACTCGGCACCGCCTCGGGTTTTGTAGAGGCCATGGCCCTGGTCTTTGGAGTAGGCAGCGCCTCTCACGTTGTAGCCGACGCATTCTTTGAGAGCGGGGTTCCGATGTTCTTTCCCATCACTCCAAACTTTCGCCAGCACGTTGCTTTCGCTCATTTCCCCGTCTATAACGAAAGCCACGGCGGACGTAAGCGCCGGTCTTTTGCTGACCACCTAATGGGTGACGTTGCATTGTGCGCAGCTATTGCCGTGGTGGTGCTTCACCTACTCTGAGGTGAGAGCTCGCTTGCAAGTCGGACATGCGTTCCCCTGACCACACGTATGTTCGGTGTTGTCGAAAGGATCAACGAACGTCCGGCCACAAGGGATCTCGCTGATGGGTGGTAAAATCTTGGCTTTGGGGTCGATTAGCGGAGTGGTCTTAGGACCGCGGCGCTTGGTCTTTGGAGTAGCCGGTAGTGGCATCGGGGCCGCCGGTCGGACGAGTGGACGAGCAATCGGTAAGTCGGGTGAAGGCGTTGGCGCGGTGACAACTGGCCGCGCGAACACAACGCTCTGCGCACCAGTCGACGTCGCTACATTTGAGCCCGCCAAGGACGCGCCCGAGGTCTCCGTGACCGGTGATGCGCCAGAAGCGTTTGGTGACGGTGGCGCTTCGCTGTTCGATGGAATGAATGGACGAGCGAAGACACCGCCGCCGGTCTCAGGGCTTGCATTGCTTTTGTGCTTCAGCCGCTGATAGTCGGCAGCAGCCCGGGCCTTAATCTTTTTCACTGCAGCCGCGCGGCGCTGCTGAGGAGTGCGAATCTTCTCGCGCAGAGCGAGCGTGGCCGCGCGGAAATGCTCGGGGACTTCGCCACGGTCGCGGTAGGGCTCTTCGAGCGACCACATCGGTATCTCAAGTTCTACGAAACCACCCTGTACTAAAGCGAGTCCGTTACCAGGAGCGCCCGTTCTAAAGTTGGGCTTCACCATTCCGACTATGTAGGGGCCATCGACCAGGGGAACCAAAGACTTGTTTCCCTCGTTGATTTCCACCAACTTATTGCCCGCAAGGTCCTTAAAGTCGTTAATCGCTTTTGTATCCTTGAGGCCCGGTAACAGTACGGTCACGGCGGCGGCGTCAGTCATCGCACTCGCCTTCGTAGGGCCCACCATGTCGATGAGTTGCGGCGGCGACTGGACCGACAACACAACCTGGATTCCGCGAGAGCCGACCTCTTGCAGGGACTTGTCTATCCGGTCCACGGGCGCCAAGTTCGCCACCTCATCGAGCAAGAACACTGACTTATAGGGCAATCTTGCGCCGGGCAAGGAATCTGCGAGGCGTCGCTCCGCGTCAATCAGCCGATTCGCCAAGGTTGCGAAAATGCTCCTCGTCGTGAAGTTCATGTCTCCAACCAGAAAGAGGGCCCCACTATTCTCACTCGTTATCCAATCGCTGATCACAAAGTCAGGGTTCCTTGTCGCTCGGAACGCCTCTTCGGTCGCTGCTCGAGCGAGAAAGTTGCGAACCGTGGCGGCAATTGACATCCCGGTGCCAGCGGATCCGCTGAGACCCGCCTTTTCTTTCCACGCGATCGCCGCGGGGTCGGTACTCGTATCCATGTCGAGCAGGAACTTGCGCGTATTCATCCAGAGGTCGTACAACTTCGGCGCTCGATCGCGCAAGATGTAATCGACTTCAGTCATCTCAGGGTTGGTCCAGCCCTCACTTTGGGTAAGCGCCCACTCGTAGTCTTTTCCTCCCAGGAATGCCGCATGGAGGGGTGGGGCCACCAACATGATCGTCTGGATCGCCCAGAACTCATCTCTTGTACGGCTGTCCGAATCCACGACGGCCTTGTTGAGCATCTCGGCCATCTCGATTGACGCGCTTTCTGTCGAGCACAAAGACACGGGCGACCACCTTGTTGCGGTGCCGAATTCCTCTTTCCCAACAGTGTGTGCGGTAATGTCAAAGATCCGCACGTCGAACCCGCACGCCCGTAAGTAGGCCACCACCGGTAGAAAGTCCTGTCCCTTGGTACTGGTAACCACCAGGTGGGTGGAGACGCTCCCGTCAAGATTGAGGATGTATCGGATGAGCAGTTGCGTCTTGCCTGATCGTGTCATTCCGTAAATAATGACGTGCGTATCGTCCGGCGCCCCAAAGTGAACCTTCTCTTTCTTTTTGCCCCAGCCTGTGGCGAGGTGTGCGATACCTAACGAAATACGACCCGGCAGATCTTTCTCGTCGATGATGAAGTCCTCGATTGTTTCGCGCGTGTGTAGAAAATGCGCCCCCTCTGGCTTCTCAGTTGGTGCCTTCTCGCTGGAGGGGTCGACGAGCTTGCGAAACTTATTTGCGGCACCAGAAAAGTCCCTTGTCATCGCTGTCGTGAGCAAACTCTGTCTTGTACAAGAACTCACCCACTGCCCAACTCCATGCAAGCCAGAAGACGATGACTATTAACTTGTCCGAAACCAATAGGACCGCCAATGGCCCGCAGATTGCCGACGTGACGATCGCGCTCACGAGATTGATGTGGATGAACGCCCCGAGAGAAAATATGGCAAGGCCTGCGCCCAACCAGGCCAGGACAAAGTGCCCCACGCTAGAAGCAACTTTGTGCAAACCCGTCGCCACACCTTTTTGTTTCAAGTGCAGTATCAAATAGATCGCAGCTCCGAGCAAGAAGAAGAGACCAAGGGCCTCAGCACTGTGGCCAAGAGTCGTCAAGGAGTGTGTGCGTACCCCGTAACTCACTCCTGCAAGTCCGAGGCTCGCCACGAAGTACGCCGACAGTGCCTTCTTCTTGTTGATCTTTTTTTTGGCCACGGCTACTCCCGGTTGTGAATCGCTGGGCTACTTGGCCCAGCGCACGACGAGTGCGAACTGGCCACAGGTGGATCCTCGAACGAAGGGTGGTGTAATCACGTTGTAGGAAACGTGAGCGACTACGACATTGAGTTTGGCCACGGTGACCCCACTGGTTTCGGCAGCAGCAGCCGTCATGTACGCGGGAGTCGGAGCAGCTGACGCGAAGCGGATAGCAATCGCGGATCCATCGGCGACGATCAGAGCTACGGCGATCAATGCTTTTATGAGGACGTTGCTTAACCTCGTGCGCCCTTCCACGCTCTTGGTGTTTCTGGTCTCTCTACTCATTGTCTCCTAACCATCTCTTCTCTGTACTGTGCGTCACCTTGGAAGCGATGCGCTCTGGTCCAACGGTGGTATAAAACGCTAAGCAGGGGGGTGAAATCAGAACTCACAAGGGCCGAGTTTGAATTATTTTGAGACGCTCGCATTGTGGGGAACGTTCGATGAACTCGCGCATGGGAGTAATAAAGATGACCAGCAAAACCTTTGGCGGTGGCCTTACATGGGCAGGTGTCAGTGGCGTGCCTCTGCGGGGCTGCGCGCCAAGGTGTCTCGAACGCGCCGCGGCTCGGCATTCATCGACGGAGCCCCCCCCTTCACGTGGAGTTGTGATAATTCGGGGTGATTTCTGGCCATGATCCTCGCGTAGTGTCGAAGATTAAGTCACCACCGGCAAAGTGAGGATCTGATGGCACGATGGATAGAGGTTGGCGTTCTTCGGGTCGACGTCGGGATGATCTTCGTTACTGATTTTGCGATAACCGAGCGCATCCCCACGCCGCTTGAGATTTCCAAAGCAAGCACCTCATCACTCGCGTCGGAAGTTCCCGGTCGATTAGGTCTCTCGGGTTTCGCCATCACTACCGGTTACGGTGATGGGACCTACCCCGTCGAGATCCTCACCGAGGACTTCGACGGCGCCACCTACGTCAAGGCGATGCGCGTCAAGTTCATCGAAGAAGAAGACTACGACGATGCCGAGTGGGAATCTCTGGCTATTGACCCCGACGAACTAAGAACACTCGCCCTCGAGAACGATGAGCTGAATTCTCTTTTACAGGAGATTGAGACACCGCGAGAGGAGTACACACCACCTCCGGTATTTGTACTTCAGGTGCCAGCATCAGTTGCTAAAGAGCTTTCTGATGGCGGGATTCTCGAAGACATCAAAGACACCATATGGAGGAGTGAAGTGGACTCCGACATGAGACTCTCAATCTACGACTCTCCGCTTCGTTCAGGCCTTCTAAAGAAGAACCTGGATCCCGGAAAAGCTTGTCGAATGATTGCTGCGGCGCTCATTCGTTGGTTTGAGAATGAAGTAACACCCGGCGCCGATTTTCAGATGGAAATTCACAAATCGGGAATGCCGGGCAGTTACTTCTTGTTCCAAGAGACTCTAAGGATCGATCATCTAACCGAGTGGATCTGCATCCGCCTCTTCGAGGTTCAACTGTAAGCGCAATTCGGCTCAACTTAATGCAGCTCGCCGAAGCACTCGACGAACTCCTAGTCTCAGTTCAGGCTGGTGTTGCGAGCACCCCTTGAACCCGGGGACGTCAACAATCTCCGAGTGGCGGATCTCTACTTGGGAAATTGGTGACTGAGCCATGGCGTCACAAGCTAGGCCTTGTCATTGTTCTTTGATTCGTCTTGTCGGGTGGAGTCGGTATGGTCCGGTGGTGTCGGTTTGCGATGGGGTCGGCAGAAACGCACTCAACTGATGGACAAGCGGTAACAGTTTTCCAGGTTGTGAACTGTAAAGCCAGCTTTCATCAAGATGCGACCAGACGTAAGAGGTCGCCCTCGAGTCACCGCGATTGTCGCACCAAGGTCACGGGCCTGACGTAAACGGGAGGAGAGCACGGTTTGATAACAGCCACGTGATCGAAATTCTGGCAATGTGACCGCACCGTATAGCCTTCCCATTTCGCCGGCGATTTTGCAGTAGCCAGTCGAAGCCGGCTGTCCGCCTACATATGCCACGAACTGAAACTCGGTAGACGTTTCGAGATTATGGAGAGTCTCACTGAGTCGAAGACCTATTGCCTGCTCGTCTGGCAACGATCTACCCCAACCCTGAGTATCGACGGTAATGGCATCTCGGAGGGAACGCTCATCATGGACCAGTTCGACGCTTATCTCCGTTGAGGGAGAACGCTCTACGGCGTCGTCTCCAAGTTCACGGGCCAAGATCTGGTAGGAGTCACTCAAGACTCCGCCACGAGCTCGTAAATACGCCTCGGTATCGAGGGGACGCGTTGCGCTCGATACCCACCAGTGGATCGCATCGAGTCCCCAGGCCTCAATCTCTGACGCAACCTCGTCGAACACGGTGTCGAGTGATCTCAACGTATTTGACCACATAACCTGAGCCGCCGGCAGCGTCGGTGAAAGGAAACGCTCTGGATAACGAAGAAGTCTGTATTCCCCTGTCCGAACGTCAATGAACTCATCCGGTAGAGCGGTTTCGTCAAGTGATGTGAGGGCTCCCAGAATCTCTTGAGTGCTCCATTTGCTCATTACGGCTTCCCTCTCGCCACTACTGAACCTCTTCTTGTTGGGGCTGCTCCGCCGGCGGGCGGGCATCACCCACCGAGTTTACCGAAGGGGCTCCAAAGCTTCTCTGAGGCGCGGGTGCGCTCCCTGATGCTCCTATGACTGTCAAGTCGTTGAACCCGGGGACGTCAACAATCCGACTGGAGGATTGACGTTTGGCCCGCTCTATTTACATGCAACTTACCGACAACGCGCCTTTCCCCTTCAGGTGTGACGTTTCTGTTAAGCGAATGAAATCATTGCCGTCGGGCGGACATTATGGAGTACCAACCCAGCCGAGGAGTTCGTCGTGAAGTTGCCGCTCCCAGTGCGTGCCATTTCCGCATCCACACTCGCCATGGCCGGCATCCTCGTCAGCCTGTCGTTGCCGGCGTCAACTCCCGCCGTTGCGGCGTCAACGACCGCGCCACTGTGCAAGGCCAGTCAGATACATGAGACGTTCGTGCCCATAAAGGTCGCGCCGACCGCGCCAGAATCGTTCAAAGGGTGGGTCTTCTACACCAACACCGGCGGCCGCTGCAGTTTGCCAATCACGTACATCGGCCTCGAGGCACTCTCAGGTGCCAACGTGTTGGAGGCGTCAGCCACCCCGACTAACTACATCCTAGGCAACGTCGTGCTGGACGCCGGTCGGTCCGCTCGAGCGCAAGCGTCGGCGATGCGCGTTAGTTCATTCGGTAAGGGTTGCAATGCAAAAGCAGCTAACAGACTCGTTGTCCTTCCGTTGTACAACGGGTGGACGAAGAGGTCATTCCGTCTCGCACCATCAGTGCTCGTGTGCACCGGTGGCGACATCAACATCGCGGGCAGCGATATCACAAAGGTGCCACTGATACTTGATAACTAGCGCTTCATCCGTCTCGTTCATTCAACGTCCTTCACCATCTCGAGAGTCTCGGAGGACGCCTCGTCGGCCCGACGTCAACAATCTCCGACTGGCGAGTTGACTCCTGGAAAACTATTGGTCCAAGGTAATTCCGATTGGTAATGCAAACTCTCGAGTTCACGCTGGCGATGGGTAAGTCCACGAATCGCGTCCGCTAGAACGGAGCACTGTAGGACGGGTAGTGAATCTGCAGCCAAAGTACAAACGAGTGCCACCAACCCGTCACTTCACACACCCCAATTGCAATGAGCAGCACGCCACCGATGAGCCCAATGATCTTGGCGTGTCGACGGAGCCACATCGAGGCTGTCGCCATCCACTCTGTCGCGATCGCGGCGACCATGAAGGGTATTCCGAGGCCGAGACAGTAGAAGAATACGAGTATCGATCCACGCAGCGCCGTCGCGCCCGAGGAAGCCGCCAGCGTGAGAATCGCCGCGAGCGTCGGTCCAATACACGGCGTCCAACTGAGCCCAAAGATGAAGCCTAAGATTCCCGCACCGAGCACCGAGACACGCGGCAAATGGTGGATACGATGCTCTCGCTGCAGCCACGACGAAGGCCACAGCCCCGCGAAGAATAGACCGAGGCCGATAGTGATGACCCCGAAAACTTCTTCTAAACCGCGCTGATGGGTCACAAGGTGTTGACCGAAATATCCGAAGAGTGCGCCGGTACTTACGAAGATCACGGTGAAGCCAAGAACGAAAGCGATTGAGCCGACGAACGTCCTTCCTCGACCCGTGCGTGCTTCGAGGCGGCCCGTTGAACCAGTCAGAAACGCGACGTAGCCCGGCAGCAGCGGCAGGACGCACGGTGAGAGGAAGGAAACGAGGCCAGCAGCGATTGCGAGGGGAATCGCCGCGAGGAGCGACGTGGGGATGTTCGCGATCACGTGCATTCTCCGGCCATGGAACTCGCGTGATCGAAGAGCCAAACTTCGTCATTTTTCATGGTCGGAGTCTCTCACGGGGCAGACGTGCACGTTCTCGACCGGACATTGAATCGATGGAAATCTGTCAAGACTTGAACTGGCGTTCGAATAAGTCCTTGATCTTGTCCCTCATCGTTAGTGGATCTTGAATGGCGGCCGCTAATTGGGCAAGTTGCGTGAGCATCTCCGCGACTTCCTCAAAGGTAACCAGTTCGTCGGTACTCTTTAGTCCCTCGTTCGTTAGCCAAACGCATAGTGAAGAATCCTCAAAGTATTTTCCGTCGAGAATCGCTCCGTCGGCGTGCTTGCTCATGTTGTAGAGATTGTTAAGGCGCTCGAAGGATGAATCTTCGCCCTTCTCGTACAGATTGCCAAACCTGGCTGGGAGAATGAGACGATAAGCCTGCCAAATGTATGCAAGCAATGCTTCCCAATGCCCAATGGCTTTCAGGTAACTAAGTTTCGTCTCTGGTTCCGTGAGGTATGTCAACGTCAACTCGCGTGCTGCGGCATATTCTTCGAACGCCGAGTGTGATCTCCTTAGAAAATTGAAGAATCGCTGGCGATCCGGGGATTCAACATTGACCCTCATGATCGAGTTGAGAATGTAGTTTGCGAGCCAATGTTCTTGCTCGCTGTCAATGGCAGAAAGGTCCGGGAGTGTTGCGGACGTGAATTGTGACATTTCGGGCGCCATGAATTTGTCGGTTACATAATTGGACCACGGCACAAATCAATGGTACGCCCAGAAGATGTTTTTGCTCGTACTGTCAATATTGGGCTTGCGAGTTCGAGAGGGTGCGAACCCTGATGCTCCTATGACTGTCAAGTCGTAGGGCCGACGTCAACGATCTCCGACTGGCGGATTGACCTCTGGTCCTCTCAAATTGGAAGTTCTTAGATGATTAGCGTCGAAGGCGCGACCAGTGTTAGTGCAGCGCGGGGTCGTCGAGTCGTGACTTTCTCAGGGGGACATCGAGGCTGTACTTCGCAAGAAGCGACTCCACAACGCTCAAATACCAGTCTGGGCTCTGCGGCGCGATGTACACAGCTTCGATTAGGGAGTCGAGATCAACCTCCACAAGATCGACCAAGGATGGTTGATTAGGACGCATAAGTAGCGCACGCAGTTCTTTTTCATGAGCGAAACTGGCGCGCTTGAAAAAGAAAGGAGAGATCGCGTCTCCGTCGGGTACGGCGAATGTGTCGTAGTCAACGTAGGAGACCTCGCTGAGAAGCATGCCGGAACCGTTCCACGTGTCAGGTAGGACTGCCGCAAGTTTCTGGATCGTGGATTGAATCGCTACACCGTCACCCACGCGACAGTAGAGACCCCACATTGCGGCCGACTCGTGGTCTCCAATGTGCCAGCAACTGATCATGGTGGTGTATGGCGCGGTGGTTCGGAGTTGTTGGAATTGTGCTTCCAACCACTCTGGTGTCAGTTTTGGGTTCGCTTCGGGGTTTTGGAGTCGGACCTCTTCGACGATCGCTTTCATCATGTCTGGTCGAGAATCAAGGCTTGGCTTTGAAATGGATCCTTCGAAGGGGTCACCGAGGTTCGCCGCTTGAATGAATGGCAGCGCTCGGTTGTCGAGCAGCGAAACGAACTCCGAAAGATCCATGTAGCGCCATATTCGAGCGCTGAGATCTTGAGGTAAGCGTTCATTTGGGTTTTTCTGGGGGTTATCGAGTTTCATTCTGCGCGTCAGCATACGGTGTCACTGGTGCGTCCCCGTGATGCTCCTATGTCTGTCAAGTCGCTGGCCCGACGCAACAGGAATGCCACCATCCACTGGCGTTTACGTCCAGGCAAGTGACCTGAAGTTCTATCGAGCGCGGCCCATCTGTCTCATTGAGTTTGGAACAGCAGGTATGTGATTCTCCAAGGGAAGCCGGTGATGGCTCGGTGCAAGGTGATACCTGAGCCAGCAGCCGGTGCAGGTACGTTGGAGAGTGAGGCCATCCGGCACTTAGGTCTGAATGGAGACGAGGAACGTTGAGTTATCCGAGAAAGCGTGTGCGCGAGAGCAGGGTTGTGCTCGCGCTTGTCGTTCTTATGCCTCTGGCGATCGCCGTAGGCACGTTGTCACCGGCGGTCACCGCACATGCTGCTGCTCCGGCGCAACCCGCGTGTCGGGCGTCTCAAATTGCGGTGACCGCGGGAGCCACTTTGGGCGCTACGAACTACCTCGTGAGGACCTCGACTGGCGTGCAACATCGCTCTGCTTCCAAAGTGGTTCCGGTGTACTTCTACAACCGTGGCGCCACCTGCCACCTCCTGATGGGTGGACCCATCTTCCGAGCAGTGCGAAACACGACAGACGTCGCGCACCTCTCGGCCAACGACCTTGCGATACCCTCCAGCACCGGAAGTACCCGGCGACCGGTCGTCGCTCGTCATCAGAAGATCGAAGCCCTCTTCATTTTCATGAAGCCCGTCGGTGCGGCGTTCACAGGCTGCAAGCCAGCAACGACCACTGGCTTCCTCGTGGGCGACTACGCCAACCCCATCGCTACGACGCACTTCGTCGTTCGCCGGCTCATTGACGTTTGCTTCGACAACCCAGGCGTAGGACGCGGTGTCTTGAACTACGGTCCCGTCTGGCCCGCGACGTAGAAGCTAGTGACGCAGCGACGAGCCTTTGTCGCGGGCCCGACTCAATAGAACTGCAACCCTCCATTGGCGTCTTGGTTAGACCGTGTGGGTTTGGATCTCTGGCCCGACGCGACTGGTCTGCAAACCTCCATTGGAGACTCGACGCCAGCCGGCGACCCGTTGCCGACGTGGGTAACTTTCCTAGAGGGAGGACCAGATAATTGACTTGGGACTCAGGAAGATCCAGTAACTGCTGACAAGATCGACCGAGTAGCGAGTGACGTCTGCGGGACTGCCCAACGCAGGTGGCGCCGCATAGGTTGCCACGCCAACGAAGCACTGATTGGCTCTCATGGTGGGCGCCAGGGTGAGCAACGCACGGTGTATGAGTTGAGGGAGCGTGCCGTTCGGCTGAAGTGCGACGGAGCCAAAGAGGGTTCCGTTCAAGCCTCGCTGCACCGTTGGAATTAGGTACAAGTGCGACGAGACGGCGTCCGCGATGTCTGCCGAGTGCGAACCGGGCAGTGCTCGGAATCCGGATCCATTCGCGCAAACGCGAGTAAGTACATCTACTTCGTAGGATCGCGGTTCCGTGGAACCCATCATGCGGCTCAGCGCCTTCGACACCTCGATCTTTGGAACCGTCACGCTCCCAAGACCAAAGTGTGACATTGATTTTGCAGCGATCCAACCTTGGTCGAAGTTGCGCGGAACGTCAACCACTGCGCCAATGGCGTGCGTTCCGGGGGTTGCTCGGAACCTGTAGAGGCCGACGCGACCTCAGAAGGCTGTCCGAATTGCCATCCAAGTCCGAGAGCGAGCACCGCCATTGCCATGCTCAATGACGAGATGCGACTTGACTTTTCCATATCGCTACCAATCTTCCTGACCCGTCCGCGAATTCGATCGTAGGTCGAATTTGTGTCTTTCATTGGCCGCCGCGCTGGACATTGACGGCGCCACTCCGAGAAGCATCAATTGCTGATCGCTGGCCCGACGTGACAAGAGTGCAACCTTACACTGGCGGTTGGAGCGCGGCGTAGACCACTTGTAGGTGGCCAGCGTCAGAATGGACCTAACTTTGTTTGGGAATTGGTCCGTGCTGAATCGAAGTCACACCTAAATGAAAATTTGCCCAACAAAAGTTGATGTTCACCGCCGTAGTGAACGGAACTGAATAGGGGTGTGGCCGCACCGGAAGCCATGTAGTGGCGCTCTGGGTCGTGCAAGGACCGGCGTTGGGGTCTCCCTGGTTGGACGCGTCGGTGTAGTTGAGCCCGAAGGAGGCCGTGGCGCCGGGCTCAATCACGACCAGTCGCGGCAGCACGGTAACGAATATCTGGCCCCAGCCATTGTCGGTGACTTTGGTCGACTTTCCTCTGTACGAGGAGGGGTGCAGTTGCAACTTTGGATAGCCCTCAAGACTGCAAGCTCTCTTGCTGATGTTGACGATGAGGAAGGCAACGCCATGGTTGCCGGCGGCATCGAAAGCACCTGAACTGTATTCGGCCACCGTGAGTTGGCTGGAAGAGCAGGTGGAGATTGCAGTCGAGGCCAACGCGGCTGTCGACTCAGAAAGCGTGATTATTCCGGCTGAGCCAAACAGTGTCAAAACCCCGATCGTGACTCGAAATATGGCGCCTCTGTAATTCCGAATGATGCTCATGGGTTGACCTTACACATCGTTGTCAGAGATGAATGATGGATGCCTGAAGAGTGCTGACGACCATCGCCGACCAAGCGCTATCTTCGCTCGGGTGTCGGTGGCCCGACGCAATAGATCTGCAACCTTCCATTGGCGGCTGATCAAGACTGCTCCTCGCCAGGCGAGAATGTTCAATCTCCGCGTGGAGGCGAGCCACTACACATGGACGACAAGTGGCACCGCGAGCGGTCCCGAGGTGAGGGCAGCCGCCAAGTCGTAGGCGCCACTCTTTGTCACGGCGAGGAGCTGCATCTGACCATCGAACGAACTGAACGATGAGTTGTCGGGCTGGATCAGCGGCGCTTCGACAATGACACCATTGAGATCGATGGCGAGTTGACCGTGGAAATACTCAGCAGCCACCTGGTCCCAAAGTTGGGATTCGTTGGAGTTGAGACGGACGTTTATGATCCAGCCGCCCGCTAGCGGTGCGTGGACAACTGTGGCGGACGCAACCTTCGACGAGAGCGTGAGGAGCGTCGGACCGACTAGGTAGCGCTGGGTCGCACCCGCGCCGCTGTTCAGAACTGGCAGGAGGGCAGAAGCGTTCGGCGACGCAGCGTCCTGCGCGGGCTTGGTCGTCGAATATGCCGACAGCGCCGGGTCGGGTTCGACCGAGGGCACTCCACCTGGGTTGGCAATGCCGCCGGAAGGGGCGGTGGGCGCCGCGTATTGCGGGCCCGAGCACGTCGTGGGAAGTGGGTTCGTGGAGACCGGCCCGCTTTGGGCTCCCGCATAGCACGTCACCGAGCGGATCAAGAGTTCCGGCGAGGAGGTGAGGTATGAGGTGGGGCTTGAGAGGTCCTTGGGGCCGTTGGTGACGACTAGGGCTCCGTGTTCAATCTTCACAAGGGCGTTCGGGAAACCAACCGCGTGAAGTCGCGCGGTCATAACCCGCTGATCTGCGGTTAGTTGTTCGGTAACGATCGAGCCGGTGGTACTCGGGTAGAGCGTCACGGCGTAGGCGGAGTTCGAGGCGAGGGCGGCGAATAGCGCGATGGCACTCACCGCGATGGCGAGCGCGCCACCACCCATCGTCGAGAGACGAGTACGCAGACGACGCTGGTGAAGGCGCTGGTGCAAGACTTGGGGCGATGGCGCCACGCCGGCGGGAACCGACGACAGGGCTCGGTCGAAGAGTTCTTGAATCTGGTCAGTCGGTGACATTGGTGGCGCCCTTCGCTAAGTGAGACGCACTGGCGAGGGCGGCGTGGAGGGTGGCCTTTACGGTCCCTTCGGCACAGCCCATCACCACGGCGATCTCTGGGATGGTCAGTTGGGTGATGTAGCGCAAGAGCAGCGCCTCGCGCTGGCGGTCGGAGACGCCTTCGAGAAGCGTGGCGATCATCATCTGGTCTTCGACCCGAGATTCACCCGATTGGTTGGTGGACCGTTGGATTAGGAGCGGCTGCTTGGCTTCTTGGCGGACCCGACGACGATGAAGGTCGCGGCCCTTGTTCAAGGCCACGATCATCGTCCAGCCTTCAGGATGGTCGAGCAATGAGACCTTCGACCACCTGCGCAACGTCTGGAAGAAGGCCTCTTGGGCGATCTCCTCGGCGAGCGCCGGATCGCGGAAGGTGAGCGCCATCGCTCGACGCACGCGCTCGTAACTCGCCGAATAGTAGGTGTCGAAATCCATCACCGGGGATACTCCATTCGGCTATTTATTGAGGCGTTCAATAGTAAGACGTTCTTCACAGCCAAATCGTTTAGCCGAACTTTGCACAATCTCGATGCCACTCGCACTTCATTGACACGGTCGGCCCAAGGTTTGCGCCCCGTCCGGGTTTGGACCAGTCGCAAGCGTCACATTCATCCAAGAGTTTGCTCAGCGGCGAACAAACCCAAGCCAATCATGGGCAATCTGGACACCGTGGGACCGATTCACTTCGGTGGCCCGACGTGACAAGTGTGCGACCCTGCACTGGAGACTTAGCCTTACGAAGTGAGCCGTTCTTTGCTTACCAACCACTTCGGGCGGCAACAGGTGGCTTGAGCACGCGAACGGACAGCCACAAGGGCAAGGAGTTACGGGAGACCCTCGATCATGGCGATGATTTCTTGGCGCTGATAGCCAAGATGTCGAGCGAACTGTACGAGCTCACCAACCTTCTCTAAGACCGCCGCCTTCTCAACTGTTCCCGATACTCGGATTCCTCGACCACGAGTGAAATCAAGCAGTCCCTCGTCGCGAAGAACATGGAGGGACCTAATAACTGTGTTCTTGTTGACGCCGAGGACCTTGCCCAGATCGATGGCTGGTGGCAGTCGTTCTCCGGGACCGATTTCGCCTTCGGCGATGGCGCGTCGAATCTCGGCAGCCACTTGTTCATGGAGGGACATCTCGGCTTCACGGTTGACGTTGACAAACTGCATGATACTAGTTATGTTAGTACTATGAGTTTAATCACGCCAAGTACTAACGCCAAGAAAGTTGGCGAGGGAGAATCCTCGATTGATTTTCAGGGTTCCGAACTCCTGATCAAGGAGGCGAGGCGGCTTCGACGGCGACGCTGGTCCATGGTTGGAGTGGTTCTTGCCGTCGCTGTCGCTGCCATCGCGCTCACCGTCTCCCAAGTATCACGCTCAACTCCGGCGAGTGTCCCCAGTCTCCTCTTAAAGACGTCCGACCTGCCGGGTGGTTGGAATATCAAGAACGCGACAACTCCAGCGCCCTACCTTTGCACATCGCCTGATACTGTTTCATCGCTCTTTGGACCCAGCGGAGTTGGCGTCACCTTTGAACGAAGCGGGGGCTCGCCGATCCTTTTCGAGTACTTAACAAGAAGTGCGTCAGCTGTGAATGCATTTGAGAACGCCTACAGGCCAATCATGACGTTTGCCTCCTGCGGAGATACCGCCTACGGAAAGCAGGTTGACTCAAGCACCAATGACGGAGTCTTCTCCGCCCGCTCGTATGGAGACTGGAGCATCCTCTCCAAAGTCACCAATGTTGTCAAGGGCGTAGAGTCTCAACTGGGCTACTTACTCGTTCGCCAGGGCCACTACCTGATGATCATGGGTTATGAGAACAAGGGGTCGTTGGACAAGTCGTCGCTTGAGAACTTCACGAAGCGGGCACTGGTCAAACTCAATGTCTAACCGCATTCATAGATAGGCAGACTGAATCGAAGCGGCTCGGCGGGTGCGCTCCCTGATGCTCCTGTGCCCTGTCAAGCCGGAGGCCCGACGCAATAGATCTGCAACCCTCCATTGGCGACTCCGTCTTACGCGTTCGACATGGTGAAGCGTCTAGGTGCTGTCGATACCGAACACGTTGCCGAAGGGATCCACGAACTGGGCGATCACCCTTTCGGGCGACAGAACTAATGGTCCTCGATGTTTGGTCGCCCCGAGAACCATCGCTTTAACCATCGAAGACTCGAAATCCGATGACGCGAGATACACAACGGGAGTTCCTCCACGCGGGTTGCGCTCGTCGTCAGCCGGATGAAATCCGTATTCCGTACCGCTAGCGATAAACCAACAGAACCCGTTCTCTTCGTTGACCGTCTCGGTTGGCAAACTGAGCAACTCCGCCCACCAATGAGCGACTTCGTTTGGTTTCTCGCAAAAGAACATCACGGTTCTGATCTCGCCATTCACGTCTTCGACACTACGGTGCAATTAGCGGGCCCGACACCACAGGAATGCCACCTTGCACTGGCGGCTCGGCCTCTGACGAGGAGACACCTAGGCTCGCAGAATGTCGCGGATGACGTGTGCCCGCACGCTTAGCCTGATTCTCGCAACGGGCATGGCGCTGAGTAGTTGCTCGTCGGCTCCACCCGCCACGAAGATCCCATCGCCAAAGGTCTACGGGACGCCCGGTTTCCGGTTCGCGGCATCCTTTCTTCGGGCTCCCGCGGAGAGCACAGTCACTGGTGGTTTTAAGGTTCTCCCGCAGTATCACACGGGTTTTCGCGAGATAAGGAATTGGACGGGTGGAGAGGTCCGGGTATTCGTCGGTGCCTTGACCCAAACTCCGCCGCCTAAACAGGTCCGCCCCTTCTTGCGAAGCTTCCTCCCAACATCACACGGAGGTCGGATCGTCACACGCTTCGGGTTCCTCGCTGCGACCGAGACCGTTCCGTGTTCAACTCCCTCTGGTTCGTGTCCAGGGACGGTGGGGACCTTGGTGATGCTTAACGGGACGACGATCTACGAAATATCTGAATACGGTCTGTCATCGTCTGACGCGATCAGAATCCTGCACTCATTCCGCATCGTGCCGTAGTTCGACTTTCGCCGAGTCGGGGGCTTCGGCGATTGGCGGCCCTTATGTGTCGATAGTTCCTTGGTGTCGGAGGCCCGTCGCGACGGGAATGCCACCATGCACTGGCAAATTGGAACGCATAAGACTACGTGCCACTTTCCTTATCCTCGATCGCGAGCCCAAAGCTCACGACGTCGATTGGAGCAGATTCCGTCAATGGCTTACTCGTGGCAAGTACGCCTCTCGACAAAGGTGATAAATCTGTCATGCACGAAGCTGCGCATGCTAGGCACAATTCGCTTCGAACGTTCGAGTTGGAGTAGACCAATTCCATGGTCCCACGCTCGATCCGATTTATGGTTTCGGTCATGGTGGTTGTCGTGGGCGTCACGGCGTCAGTGACGGTGTTGGCAAGAAGTTTGAATGGAGCTGCGTCCGCTTCGACAGCAATCTCAGTGGAGTCCTGCCATGGTCGCCAACTAGTTGGTGCCTTTGTCCGTACGGGAATCTGGACTGGCAATCTCGACACGCTGATTGCCATTACCAATGTCAGCAACTCGACGTGCCGACTCGGGGGCTACCCGACACTGATCGGTACTCGAGATAATCACAGGTATCCATTGCACGTGACCGCGCACGGCGTGCTTTCAAGCAATCTTGCACCGACAACGCTGAAACCGCGTATGAGCGGCGCCTTGATCATAGGCACCGGTGATGCGTGCGCGGCCCTGAATCAAACTGACCAAACTGCTAACGCAGTTGCCCGCGCCGCCCACACCTACACCGGTCTAATTGTGGATCTGCCGAATAACGGTGGCGCGATCACGGTGCTCGGAGTTTCTCTAGACACTGTTTGTTACCTCGGTGAAAGTCAACTCGGATGGAAAACACCGTTCCCAATGTTGCTGCCTTAGCCAGCCAATGGCAGACAGGTGTCGGGAGCCCGACACAGCAGTTCTGCAACCACGCACTGGTGGCTGGATTGAACCGTGTTCGAGTGATTTAGCGGACCGACACCGACAAACCGACTGGCTTGTGAAGTCTTGGAGTCTATGAGTTCGAGCGTCTATCCTTCAGCTACTTCAGCGGGTCGCCAGTCTTCCGCCCTTTGAAAATGAACACAAATGCGAAGATCATTACGATCAACCCTCCCAAAACGCCGGCCACAATTGGCGCCGAATTCGTGGACGCTCCAACGATGGCAATAATGAGCGCCAGAGCTAAAACCGACGCCCCCAACTTGAAACCGACTCCCATAGCCTTCTGCCAAACGAAAGCACGATGTTTTTGATTGAAGGGCGATAGAGGGCTCATACGCCTCACCTTAAGTTGATGCACTTTGGACACACGATCAGCGGGTCGACTTCAACAATCCGACGGGCGCGCTGCGCCCTGGGAAATGGATGAAATGCGCCAGAAGTGGGTCGCTGATAAGGCTGTCCAGAACGTCCGTTCCGGTCGCCCGTAACATTGCGGTCGTGCCGGAACTCGTCGTTGTTACTGGACCAATTGGATCAGGCAAGAGCTCGGTCACCAAGACGCTCGGGGACCGCTTCAGCGATGCTGGTCGATCGGTAGCGGTGGTTGACCTTGACGACATTTTCGCAATGGTGCGTGCTCCACTGGAGGATGTGGAGCAATCGTGGCAGAGGGCTCGGAATGTTCATGGTCGCCTCGTAGGCGAATGGCTCTCTTCAGGTGTGGATGTCGTGATTGTTGACGGCCCCTTCTACTCCCAAAGCGAGACCGCCGCGTTGATGCAATACGTTCCGACTGACATCGCGGCACGCCGAATCATGCTCCTTTCCACTTACGAAGTGGCCCTCGAACGCGTTGCGGGCGATCCGAGCCGCGGCGTGTCAAAGGACCCAGTGATTCTACGCAGGTTGTATGACGATTTCGCCCGGGAACGCCCGAGCATCGGCCAATGCGAATGGACTTTTGACACTGCGGATTGCAGCATCGATTTCGTCGTGACCACAGTCGCTCGTGTACTACTCGCGACTTGAAGTCGTCTACTGGGAGTCAGTTTTCTCGGACGATGCGGACGCGAGAGAAGTGCCCGCTCGAGGGCCGACGTGCACAATCCGACTGGCGAGTTCTAGTCTGAGCCGAGGATAGGCAGCAGGCATTCGGAGATGACGGGTAGGCCGGGTCACTCTCGAAGTCGAATTAGCCCTGCAGTGGTCGGCTTGAATCCGCAAGCATCGAAGTAGAACTTGCTGAGCCGATCCTCGAAATCAACGTGAAGCCACTCACAACCTGCGTTCCTTGTTGCCTCGCATGCTGTCGTGATCAACTGAGATCCGATGCCCAGGTTCCTCGATGTTGATTCGACCATGACATCTTGGATCCACGCATGCGCCTGTCCGTCCCAGATCACGTTGACAAATCCCAATAGATGAGTTCCGTTCCTGGCGGTTACCCAACCAAGACTGTGTCGCCCAAGAAGGGATTCCCAATCAGTCTCGATAGGGTCCTCAACTCGAGATCCAAACGCATCGCTGTGAAGAACATTGAGTTCGCAGTTCTCAAACTCTCCTCGCCATTGGTAAGTGAAAGTCACGACTTCATGGTATTCGGATGATTCAAAGACTGAAGTCACGGGCCCGACGCCACAGAAGTGCCACTTCGCATTGGAGGCTCTAGACGTCATCGCTCTCATTGGCATTGGCGGCCCCGCTTCAGTAATGTCACTATTTGCTAGAACCACCCAGTGAACTCTCCGACGACCCTCCAACCAACTCTCGGAATGTGCGCCACGCCTACGAAATGTGTTGAGAATCTGGTGACCGGATCAGGTTTGTGGTCAACAAGCACCACTACCGCCGCGATGGCGTTCGAGGGGACGAACCCGCCTTCTCCGCTCACGCCACCGCCCGTGCGCCGGCAGTAGTTAAAGCCAACTGGCCACTCATGAACATTGAGAATTGTCTCTTGACCGCGGACGATCTTGATAGGGGTCAGACGTCGGGCTGCAAAATAGGCGGTGACCGCGGTTACAACCTGCGCCGAGACCGCTTTGGTTGGCCTGACTACGCCATCGTCACAGATCGGTAGCACACGAATTGTGGTTCGAGGCGTGGTCGGGTTCGAAGGGCTCGAACTCGGACCAGTCCCCTTCTCACTCTTCGCAACGACCGTGAACGTGTATGACACTCCAATGGTCAGTTCCCAAATGGTGCACGAGGTGGTCGCGGGGACGGTGACGCACGTACCACTTGCCGGATGTGAGGTGACCTCATATCTCGTCAAGGCTCTAACCCCGGTGGACGTGGGTTGCGACCAACTCACGTTGGCGAAGCCATTGCCCGCAATTGCGTGGACTGACCACGGCGCCGAAGGCCGATTACTGTGCGCTCCATTCGCAACGATGAGCGCAACGACGACAATGGCTGTGACTGAGATCAAACCGATCGCCGTGGCTCGGTTCCGATTGTTGTAACCCATCGGTCGATTCTCCTTCAGCTAACCCTTCTACCTTGGTCTACTAGTGCAATTGCCCGCCAAGTGGAGGGGAGGGGCTTTCGTCACTTTGAGGTCGGAGGCCCGACGTGACAGATCTGCAACCTCACACTGGAGACTTCTTGCGCAAGGCGAAAGCGCTTCAGCTTAACGGTCGCACTTGCACAGCCCGGAACACAAAGCCGTCTTGTTCCACTTCGCGTTCAAGAGTGAAACGAACAAGTTGGCCAGCAGACAGGGTCTTCCGACCGGGGACCTCGATCATCGAGTAGTGGAACCAACAACCCCCGGGCGTGGCGAGTGAGTCAATGACGCCGAAACCTTCTCGGTCGTCGTATTCCCGGACCACGCCGGCCACCCAATCTTGGACCATCACGCGATCCTAAGACCAGTTGGTAACTGTGCTCCCCTCGGGTTAGCAACTCGGACGTTGCGACTCTCGGTGGCCCGACGCGATAGATCTGCAACCTGGCACTGGAGACTTGACGTGAATAATTACTGATTGGTGTCAAAGGCCCGACGTGCCACGAATCGCTTGCACTCGCTGTTGGCTCAGGTCGGTCAGCGTCCCGACAGTTCATGCGCACGCCTAAAGGCTCCGTCCACGAGGACAGGGACAACGTCGCTGACGCCGAAAGCAGATGCATAGTCAATGTCGTCACGCCACCCACGTTCAGCCAGTTCTCGTCCAGACGAGCACTGCAGCAGAACGTCTGAGATCTTGTCCCTGGCCTCTTCCCAAGCGGTGGCAGCAGCGGCGGCCTCAGGGGACAGGTCGCCTCCCAGATGCGACAAAACAGCGCCGGCGCCCAACAGGTCCTCAAGCGAGGGCCGCAAGCTCCCATCTGGCCAGCGCTCGCCGCAGGCAATCACAGAAACGGGCAGGGGTGTGGTCGTGAGAAATTTAGCCACCGCTGGTGCATTCCTAAGGCACGCCGCGACAACCATGGCACCCGCCTGCGCAGCGAGTAGTGAACACGTGGAACCATTCGGTGATGGCAGGACCACCACGTCCAACGTGGGCTGGTTCAAAAGAGCCACGGGAGAGAGCGACACGCCATCTGCACACGGGCCATCAGCGAGCTGGGCGCCGATTGCGTCAGCGAAAGATCGAGCCGATGCGTCCTTCCATTGATACGGATAGACGATTGCTCCCCTGCTGACACCGGCCTCGACCGCGGTGGTGAAGCGCAGCACGTCGACAACGACAAGATACGACTCAGCCTCGGCTAGAACTTCGGAACCTGATGGGCCCCATTCAAATCGGCGGAGATAATCGCTCTGCGAGGTCCAAGGCGTGCGATTCATAAGGACAGTCTTTCATGGTGCGTGGATGGTTCGGCCAAGTATCGAAGACCGTCACAGGTCGGTGGTCCGACGTGAACCCGCACCTAATCGCCGCGCCCCATCGGGTCCCGAGTTTGCCGCAGGGGCTCGCGCCTATTCCATTGACTGCGATACGCCCCCCGCGTAGCACTGTGATAACTATGAGCTCCAAATAGGGATATTTCCTTGTAGTACAGGACCTTTGGCAGAAATCAGCCCCGAATTATCACAACTCCACGCGAAAGAGGGGACGGGGCCCTATTTGTGTTCGCGTTTCTCGCGCTCTTGGGAGCCCGGGTCGCGCACAACCCCGCTTACGTTGCAAGCTTTCACCAGATCTGGGGTGAGATCATCTACGTGACACACACGCCTGGAAACATTGAGAACTTGTTCCGCAGTAGCAGCAACCAGTTGTCGAACCTCGGCGAATAGCTCAGTACACAGAGCGAGGTCCCAGCGGGGTACGGGTGGGGAGCACACCGCCGCTGGGACCTCTATCCCGTGAAAGCTCGGAGTCAGGCGGTGGGAATTGTAACCACCGCTAACTCTTTTGCACCCGAGATCCGAGAGCGATCACCGCCCTAAGAATCTCGCCACAGGGTAACTACTACGGTGCGACCGCACTAAGCGCGCGCCAGAGTCTCTACTTGGTCTTTGTCGAACTCGATTTAGCGAGACCACGGCTCACGTGACGCCCCCCACAGCCACTTGATGAACCATGACACCCACGCACCAGGAATCACCAGGAACACGAACCAAGCACCGCCTGCCACATTGCGAAAAAAGTCGGAGTGGGCGGCGAAGGGTGGGGCCATGTAGAAGTACGTGAGCACCAGGACAATGGGAAACAAAGTCAGCCAGGGTCGGCTTCTGAAATATACCCAGTAGAGATCATCTTTGGGAGGTGTGGACTCAGGCCCCCTCGTGGGCGCGTAGGTAGTTGATTGTGCGAAGCCGGGTTTAGACGATGTTGGCGGTGGTGGCTCCTGTGTCTCGTAGTGCCACCCGGGCGGTGTGGACTCTCGGGCCTCGCTCAACAGTTCATTGTCGTACGCACGTCGTTTAGCCGCGTCAGTAAGAATCTCGTGAGCGTCGTTAAGCCGCTTCATCTTCTCACCGGTGGCCCCAAGGTCGGGGTGGTAAGCCTTAGATACACGCCGATACGCAGCGTTGATCTGTTCAGTCGTCGCCGTGAGTGGCGGCACGCCGAGCAGGTCATAATACGATTCCATGTTCCCCTCCTTTCCCACTATCGCTGGTCAGTGCATTCTCCCTCGAGGCCGTAACACCACTGCTGCGGTCACTCCCATCCCCAGTGACTATGCCGGACTTTGGCAATGTGGCCAGGGCCGGGCCGATCAGTCTGCGTTCTCGACCAATGGCCCTCGTCGGTGAAGATCTCCGATGATGACCGTGGCGTCGCGGAGCTTCTCATCTTCAAAGGCCAAGTAGTACCGATCGGTCGTGGCGAGGCTCGCGTGTCCTAATATGGCTTTGGCAAATCGGACATCCATCTTCTCGGAATAAACCCGACTTGCGCAGTACACGCGCAGCGAGCGGAACGTTATTGGCACCCGTGACTGACTCCGTTTGCCCCCGGGCACTCCAGCCTCTTTACGAGCAGCGGCCAGTTTGTGACTAAGCGTGTCGGGATACCAGGGGTCAAAACCGACACCGTCAGAAAAGACGTATAGATCCCAGTGCATCTGAGGATCAGCCTTCTCGGCGCGTAGCATTGCCTTCTTGTCATCGATGAGCTCGGCAAAGACCGCACAGAGCTCTTCATCCATGCCCAAGGTGCGATGCGATGGTGCCCCGCTCTTGGTGAGGGTCTGTATAAAATCGTGATTCTCTCCCGGCACTCGCACTACGCCTTTTTCGATACGGATCGAACCACGCAGATGGTCACCACTTCGATCGAGCACCACGTCGCCGAATTTCAAAGCTAATAGTTCCGACCTTCTGAGTCCTAGGGTGAGCGTGATTCTTACCGCAAGCCAGAGCAATGGATCGGCCTCTACTAAGTAGTCGAGCAGCGCTTTGACCTCTTCAATACTGGGCGCCCGTGGGGGCAAGGCCTCTCCACGTGGCTTGTTCACGTGCTCCATCGGATTGACGCTGAGTTGCTTTCGGCGATACCCCCAATTCATCATCGCAGCCAGCAACGCGTGCACGCGCACCACGCTGTTGGGAGATAGTCCCTTGAGCTGTTTGCGAGGGTTTTTCGGATGAGGTCGAACTCGGCGCAGCGTTGCGTAAAAGTCTTCAATATCCGTATTAGTGATGTCGGCTACTACGCGCTCGCCGAAGGTTGGTTCTATCCAGTTCTTGAATCTTCGCTCGTCGTGATATTTGGTGCTCTCCGCTCGGGGCTGATCCCGCGAGCTATCTTCCTTGACCCAGAGCTCAAAGAGTTCACTCATCGTGAGGTCCTTCTTTATTTCCTCACCGGGCTTCTTTTTTCCCGCGCGCACGACCAAACGGGCCAACACCTCTTCGGCCTCGTCTTTAGGCCCAACAAAGGTCATGGCTTTTTGCTTGCGCGCATCGCCTTTCTTGCGCGGAAGATCAACGCGCAGCGTCCATACGCTGTCCACTCCCCTACCTGACCGGCGGGTTAAACTTCCTCTCACTCCATTGACCATAGTGGGCACTCGTGTCACAGCTATGCTCATCGGTGTAACAGATGTGCAACGGGTTTAACGGCTAAAAGCCTATAAACCCTGATTGGGCCGCTAGCTCATCGGGAAGAGCAGGGGACTTTTAATCCCAAGGTGCCGGGATCGAGACCCGGGCGGCCCACCAACAAGAGAAACGCTGTGGATATGGCGCACTTTGCCACAAATGGCTTGAGACTTGGTGTACCAGTCCGATCGGTGAAGACTGCCCATTGTTCCCAACTCTTCGCTAGAAGTGCTCACTGTTCTTGGGCAAGTCATGGGCAAGATCCCCTGGTTCACTTGTCTCCGCTGACTCGCCTTGATCGCAACAGTACCTGCAGCGCATGGCAAATGCCACTGGAGTGCACTTGACCACAAGTGGTCGGTCTGGGAGGTCGGGCAAACTGCAGGCACAAGGTTCGACGTTTAGTGGACTCATATTGGTTGATATAGACCGATTGCTTTCCAAATCGACCGATTTAGTTGGCGAGCACCTCGCGAAAGTGAAAACCGTAGCCGGCGGACAGGGGACCTCGTGGTACGCGGCACATAAGTGCGGGTTCACGTCAGGGGCCCGACGTGACAGGAGTGCAACCTTGCACTGGCGCTTTGGCTAGACCACGTGGGTTCTACTCTGCGCTTCGATGCAACATGTTTGTCACCGCCCGCTGGCGACTCTTTGGGTGAAGACAAGAGCCCTCACTAACGAACAGTTTGCGTTCAACATCGCGCAAGACGCCAACTTGCGCTCCTGGCTGACAATAAATCCAGCGAACACTCATCTATAACCAATGGCGGCGCTTGAAGATCCAGTACAGCGTCGCAGAAGTGACCAGCATCAATCCCAACGCCATCGGGTACCCGTAGTACCAGTGGAGTTCGGGCATCGTGTGGAAGTTCATCCCGTAGACCGTGCCAACCAAGGTGGGGGCGAAGAGGATTGCGGCCCATGCAGAGATCTTCTTCACCTCCTCGTTCTGGGTCAGGCTCGCTTGGGTGAGTCCTTTCATCTCTTCGTTCTGACGCTGTCCAACAAGGGTGGTCTGAACCGTGAGTGCGTTTTGGAGCACCGCACGGAAGGAATCGACGCGCTCGACTAAGCGAACGGAGTGGTCCTTGACATCTCGTAGATACCGTTGGAGTTCCGCGTCGACGTGGTACTTGTCAAAGCCTGCGGCCAAGCCATCGACGACTTCGATCAGAGGTCTGGTTGCTCGTTGAAAATCGATGACCTCTCGAGAAAGGTCGTAGATTCGTCTCGACACAGCCGGGTCCTCTCCAAACAGTTGGTCCTCAATCTCATCGATGTCGTTCTCGAGCCCCGCCACTACAGGACCAAACTCATCTACGACCTGGTCGAGGATGGCGTAGAGGATTGCCTCCGGCCCTAGTCGAAGTAGATCGGGCGTGTGCTCGAGTCGCAACCGAACCTTGCTCAGATCTGGCGTTTCGGCATGTCGGATCGTGACGACGAAGTTCGGCCCAATGAAGACGTGGAGCTCTCCGAATTCGACCTCCTCTGTTTCGTCGATATATCGGGCGGGTCGAAGGACGGCGAAGAGAGTCGCGCCGTATCGTTCTAGCTTTGGACGCTGGTGGGCCTTGATCGCATCCTCGACTGCCAGATTGGGCAGGCTGAACTCGTCCTCAACCGATCGGATCTCATCGAGGTTCGGCCGATAGAGGCCGATCCACGCTATTCCTTGGAGCTCTCGCGCTATTTCGTAGGTCTCGTCAAGACTCGCGGGACTTGCGACCTTCTTGCCGTCCACATACACGACATTGTTGACGATCATATGGACTCCTGGGTCGGCAGAATCTGGTATCGCTGAGTGACGTCACGCTACTGCCAATGACCGGACCGGTTTCACGAATCTCTTACGCAGACTGTTCTCGGATGACGAGTCTGGTGTCGGAGGCCCGACGTGACAAGTCGGCAACCTTGCATTGGCGACTGTGTGATTGAAGATGTCCCAGCGATCAAACCTTTGATTCGGCCTGGAAGGTGAGAACGAGGCCAACCTAGGCTGACTTGATGAGGCGACTCAAGCAGATTTGGTTCATCGCAGGAGTTGTCGCATCGTTATACCTTGTCGTTTTCATACTCACGGTCAGATTGGGCTCTGGAGGATGGCTGTGGTACCTGTTTGTAGTGCCACTGATCGGTGCCGCAGTTGGGTCTCAGAACGCTGCATTTGGCAGGCGTGTGCGCGACAGGTTCCACATCCAACAGATCTGGTTCTTTCTAGGCGCCATTGCGGCATTGCTCCTCGCGGAAGAAGTGCACCCATTTAGATCACTCATGGGAGTCTCGGGCAGTTACGTGTTTACTCTGGCTCTGTTGGGTGCTGCGACCGGGTCAGTGGTCACCGCGACTAAGCGCTGAATCAACACGTCTTGTTTTCCGAGGTCGGACTCAAGGGACCGGAGAATGTTGGTGTCAGAGGACTGATGTGAACCCACACTCACGGCCAGATAAGTAGCAGTCAGCATTTCCCATTTCTTTAACGTGTGACATCGGAAAACAATCGGCGGTATGCCTGCAGTATGCCCGACCATGAAAATCGTGTGGAGCTTTGCAAATAGCCGACCATCGCCAGATGGTACTGACTCAAGGCCTCGCTTGGGTGGACGTACCGCCAATCTCCACTCGTATGGTGAACAAGCCGACTGAGCGAGCGCGAGCGAGCGCTTAGCAGTCTTGGGAACAGTGATGTCGGCTGACGGCTCGGTGGCGGCGACAGCGACTCGAAGTGGAAGAACCACTAGGCAGCCACCTCCGGACGTATCCACGGCGCCCGCAACGAACACGGCGGCACCCGCTGCCCCGAATATCGACGACGTCGAGATTCAGTTTTGCAATCGAAATCGTCGGTAACTCGCGGAAAAGAAGTCCAGGTTCACGCTTAGTCGCCCAGAGAAACAGCGCTGCCGTCGCTGCGCGGATCTGAAGCGGCAACGAGAGAGCCGTCATGGCGCACGGCGACTACTTGGGCGTGACCGACCGTCTCGTCATGATGGTGCAGGTCAGCGATAGGCAGTCTCGCTCGGATGCTACTGCGCGCCTGGGTCGTTATCGCCGGTTCAAGAAGGGCAACTTCCTCGACCTGGTCGACCTCAAGACCGCCGACCACCCATCGCGGTGCCGCCACTGCGTCGCGGGCATTCTCTCCAGCGAAGAGTCGAAGCAGGACTTGCGCGAGAATCTGAGGTTGCGCTTTGCCCCCCATCGTTCCCGCAACCCACGCGAGATCCGCCCCGTGCGTGACCATCACGGGCATTAGCGTGTGGGCTGGACGTCGGCCAGGTGCGAGTTGATTCACGGAGTCTGGTGACAGCGAGAAGAAGCTGCCGCGATTGTGCATGACGAACCCAGTCTTCGGTTCGAGGACGGCTGCGCCAAAAGAGTGGAAGACGCTCTGGATCAAGCACACGGCACGTCCGTCACTATCAGCAGAGACGACGGCGACCGTGTCGCCCTTGGGCCGCCCCACGCCGACGGGGCCATCGGTAATCGTCCGCTCTGTACGCAGGAAGGCGTCGCGCGCCAACGTCGAAAGGCGCTCATAATTCAGAAGTTCGCTCGCCGTGACGGTCATGGCGACTGGATCAGCGAGGAAGCGCCCACGATCTGCCGTGGCGATGCGAAAGAGTTCGCTCAGGACGCCCGCGTCGCGTCCGAGAGGATCACAGTCCGGTTCGAGCGCATCGAGTGCCCCGAGAGTCTCCAGCAGCAGAAATCCCTGACTGTTAGGTCCGCTCGTCCACACGTCCCAAGGACCGAATTTTCCGCGCAGCGGTGCTTCGAGGCTCGGAGCAAACCGGGCGAGGTCTTCGACGTCGAGTTTGCCGCCGAGTGCCGCGAGTCCGGCAACGAGAGTGCGTCCGAGTTGGCCGCCGTAGAGAGTGGAGGGCCCTTCTTTTGCTAGCGTTCGCAGACTTCGAGCCAACGCCGGCTGGACCATTTGGTCACCCGTGCGCAGTGGCTTTCCACCCGGCGCAAAGAGGGCACCGAGGCCGGGATCCTTGAGAACGAGGGCGATCTGTTCGCTGATAGCCGCATCCAAACTGGACGCCACTGGCGCCCCGTTGGATGCGAGATCGTAGGCAGCCGCGAAATGTTCTGACCAGACGCGTGATGCACCGAGATTGTGAATCGCGGCCAGTCCGGCGACCGCTCCGGGGACGGTGATCGTGTCAACCCCCGTCACGGGCATCCTGTCACCGTAGCGAGAGCGAAGGTCCGCAACGTCAACGTGTCGACTGGCTGGACCGGAAGCATTGACGGTGGTGATCGCGCCGTCTGGTTGTCGGACAAGGGCAATGAGGTCGCCGCCGAGAGCCGTGTTATGGGGGTACACAACCGTGAGGGCGAACGCCGCCGTCAAGGCAGCATCGATAGCGTTGCCGCCACTCCGGATTACATCAGCTGCTGCTTCAGTGGCGAGCGTGTGGGGTGTGGCTATGGCGCAATGCCGACGCGGTGAAGCGCCAGAAGTCTTCGGCGCAGCCATCACAGAACCTTGGATAAAAACGCCTTGGTGCGAGCCTGCGTCGGATTGTCGAAGATTTGCTGAGGGACGCCGATTTCGACGATCTGACCATCATCGAACATGGCAACCCGGTCGGCGACCTCGCGAGCGAAGCCAATCTCGTGACTTACGACGATCATCGTCATGCCGTCGTTAGCGAGATCACGAATCACGGTGAGAACCTCCCCGATCACCTCGGGGTCAAGGGGACTCGTGGGCTCGTCGAAGAGCATGAGGGCCGGGCTCATTGCCAGCGATCGAGCGATGGCAACTCGCTGCTTCTGACCCCCCGAGAGTTGGGCGGGGTAGGTATCTATCTTGTTACTCAAGCCGACCTTGTTCAGTTGATCAATCGCCAGGTCGCGGGCCTTGTCTTTCGCCATCTTCTGCACCTTGATCGGGCCGAGCATCACGTTCTCGAGGGCGGTGCGGTTGGGAAAGAGATTGAAGTGTTGAAAAACGAAGCCAATCTCGGCCCTTTGTCTCGCTATCTCGCGGGCCGAAGCGTCGACGCGTCGTCCGTTGCGGTCGAGTTTCGAACCGATCAGGTGGCCGTTGACCTGGACGACGCCCGAGTTGGGCTTCTCGAAATGATTGATGCAGCGCAGAAAGGTCGTCTTCCCGGATCCGGATGGTCCCATCAGCACCACCACCTCACCGCGCGTCACGCCAAGTGAAACGCCCTTCAGCACCTCCTGGGAGCCGAATGACTTCCTTATCTCAGTGGCTTGTACGATCAACGCCGTACCGTCACCTTCCGACCTCGTGTCTTGCGGATCTGACGAGGTCATTATGCCCTCCTGCTAAGCCCAAGGGTCCGCGAGTCCTGAAAGTGCTCTCGAACCGAGGCCAGCATTGAACGATTGGCTCGAACGATGCCCCAACTTCGATCGATCGGCCGGCCGGCCTTCCTCCCCAACCAGGCCCACCATTCTACGTGGTCAACACGTTGGCGCTTACAAGCAAACACAGGCTTTTCGGTCATGGTACCGTTGTTTCGAAACCAGACGGACCGCCGTCTATCGATCCCCGCACCTTACAAGTTGAAGTGCTGATTCGTGTTCGCTTCATAGGAACCGGGAGGTCTCTATATGACAGTTGTGGATCGGATCCGCTTGGCCGGATTGCTCGGGCGTGAGCGGACTCGCTTTCACGCAGAGCACCCTGGCTCGCTGGCTGTCAACCGGCGGGCTGGCCATCTGTTTGGCCGAGTGCCAATGACCTGGATGACTGAGTGGTCGGGTGGGTTTCCGCTGGCGCTCGGCTCAGCGAGGGGCAACCGGATCACCGATGTGGATGGTTTGACTTACATCGACTTCGCCCTCGGCGATACCGGGGCGATGGCGGGCCACTCGCCGGAACCGACCGTACGCGCTGTGACGCACAGGATGACGACGCTTGGTGGCATCACTACCATGCTGCCGACCGAGGATGCGGAGTGGGTGGGCGAGGAACTGACCAGGCGTTTCGGGCTGCCTGAGTGGTCGTTCACGTTGACCGCGACGGACGCCAATCGCTGGGCAATCCGGCTGGCTCGACTGGTGACGGGCAAGTCGAAGTTGCTGGTGTTCTCCTACTGCTATCACGGCTCGGTGGACGAAACGCTCGTCATCGTGGGCCACGGAGGCCTGCCGATGAGTCGCCCGGGCAACGTCGCTCCGGGGGTAGATCCGAGGGAGACGACGCGGGTCGTTGAGTGGAACGATCTCGCCGCTGTCGAGCGCGAACTCGCCCACGATGATGTTGCGGCAATTCTGATGGAGCCGGCCTTGACCAATATCGGAATCGTGCTCCCGGCGCCGGGCTTTCACGAGAGTCTGCGCGCGTTGGCGACTAAGTACGGGGCACTGCTGATGATCGACGAGACGCACACGATCTCAGCTGGCCCCGGGGGTATGACGGCTCGTGACGGTTTGCGACCGGATATCTTCGTGATCGGGAAGTCGCTCGGTGGCGGCATCCCCTCTGGTGCCTACGGGTTGTCCGAGGAGGTCGCTGGCAAAGTCCGTCGGATCACGGGTGATGCCGGCCTCGGCGATGTGGGTGGCGTCGGCGGGACGCTGGCCGGCAACGCGCTTTCTATGGCGGCAATGCGTGCGACGCTCGACGAGGTTCTTACCGAGACAGCGTTCGCAAGAATGATAGAGATGGCCACCCGATACACGGTCGACGTCGAGCAGATCCTTGTTGACATTGACCTGCCATGGTCAATCGCCCAACTCGGAGCGCGAGCGGAATATCGCTTCGTTCGCCCAGGGCCGCGCGACGGGGGTGAATCGGCGGCGGCGGCAGATAACGAGCTGGATGAGTACATGCACCTCTATACGCTCAACCGCGGGATCCTGATGACTCCATTCCACAACATGGCGCTGATGTGTCCGGACACATCAGCAGCCGACATCGATCGCCATTCCGAGGTCTTTGCTGACGCCGTCACGGAGCTGGTCGGGAGGTGAGTTCGGTGTTTGATTTGACCGGCCGCTCAGCGCTGGTCACCGGTGCCGGTAGCCGCACCGGCATCGGTTTCGCGACCGCTCGGCTGCTGGCTGAAATGGGTGCATCCGTGGTGATCACCTCGACGACCGACCGGATTCACGAGCGGGTTCGTGAACTGCGTGCGATTGGTACCGAGGCTATCGGAGTCATTGGTGATCTCACCGATCCAGCTACAGCACCACAATTGGTCGCCGCCGCCATCGAGCGCTGGGGACGGCTTGACGCAGTTGTGCAGAATGCTGGCATGACATCGATCACCAAGCCCCAACCCGAGGCCGGTGCTATTGAAGATATGGACTACACGCTGTGGCGGGCGAGTCTGTCTCGGAATCTCGACACCACCTTCCTGGTGGCCAAAGCTTGCCTGCCGGTGATGTCAACAGCGGGTTGGGGTCGTCTCGTCTTGGTGTCGAGTGTGTCCGGCGCGGTAATGGCCATGCGAGGAGAACCTGCATACGCCGCAGCAAAGTCCGGCATGGTCGGCTTGGCTCGGGCGCTGGCCATAGATTCCGCCCCGCACGGCATTACCGTCAACGCGGTCGCGCCCGGCTGGATTGAGACCGGTTCACAGACTCCCCACGAATACGAACAAGGTCAGGGGACGCCGATGGGTCGTAGCGCGAAGCCCGAAGAAGTCGCGGCCGCCATCTGCTGGCTCGCCTCTCCCGCAGCGTCGTACGTGACCGGGCAATGTCTCGTGGTCGACGGCGGCAACTCGATCGCCGAAGAACGAGCATGACGGACGGGGCAGTCCCTGTCGTGCTGGTGACGGGTGCAGCGGGCGGCATTGGGGCCGCCGCCGTTCGTCGCTTCGCCGCAGGTGGCTGGCGTGTTGTCGCCACGGACCTGACGGCTCCTGTCGGGCCCCGCGCGCGCTCGCAGTTACTTTGCGACGGCCGATTCAACGTTCAGCAGTCCCGTGATTCCTGAGTCATCAAGTCATGCCTGGGTAGTTCTGCGCAGTAATTGCGCCATCCTTGAAGAATCCCTTGGGTGCATTCTCAACACCGTCGAGCGCGTCGCCGCAGATGCTCGAGCAGCGCTGACCCCGCTGCCCCTTCGTACCAGCGAGTATGACCAATGAAGTAGCCCTCGTAGGCGAGGTCCGCGTTGGCCCGCGAGCGCACGACCTCGGCGAAATATTCAACTTCAGAGAGCGCGTATTCAAGGTGGACCACCGGCAGTACCACCGCGAGCGCAGCCAATTCACACTCGTCGAGCGGTTGAACCTTCTCGTACCCATCGAGCAGCGCGTCGACGGCCCTGAGGTCCGCGGCAACGTGTCGGGTTCCCGCCAGGTTGAGCCAGTCGACGGTGCTGCGTTCGAGCGCCACCGCCAGATCGTGAACGACGAAGGTGCGATTCGAGAGCCCGAGGTCGAACACTCCGGCCACGATGGCGCTCGGTCTCGTCGAGCTCCAAGTGAGGTTCGAGGCATGCCAGTCTCCGTGGCCCCACTGCGCTACAAATGCTCGCAGTAGTGGCGCGGCCTTCTCGATTACGGGGAGGTGGTAACGGGCGAAGTCCTCTAAGAGTGAGCGACGCGACACGGCCCGGGCCAGGCCCGGGCGCGCCGCGATGAGCCGGCCAAGCTCAGCCAACGGGTCGGTGGAGGCGACGATCGCTGCGGAACTCGTCAGGACTCCCGGTACGGACGGTGGCAGCGTAAAATTTCTGGCCGCCTTGTGAAAACGAGCGAGCGAGCGACCCGCCGCCCGGGCGTGGTCGAGACTGGTGAAGGGATACCAGGACGGCACGTCGCGGTAGAGATCAACGCCAGTCGCCCTCTCGTGGACCTCGTAGATGAAGTCACCTTCTTGTACCACCGTGTCACCGTTCGTGCATTGAAGCACTTCGGGGAGTGGCTGGCCCCGTGCTCGCAAGTACCTCGAAAACTCATGCTCAACGCGCAGTCGCTCAGGCGTGCGGACGGCTATGTGGTGACGCTTCAGGAAGACCGTGCCATTCGCGAAGCGAACGAGAGCACCCGTGGACATCGGCCGGGGGCTTTGCCACAGGATTAAAGCCTCACGGCTCAAGTCCGTCTCTTCGTATCGCTCAAATCGACCGAGAACAGCCCGCACCTCGTCGTCAGTGAGCGCCGGCCAGTCTGCTTCGACGAGCGCCTGGCCCATTCCGTGCACGAGTCCCCTGGTCGGACTTGCTGACATTTCGTCTTCCATCATTCAATGATGCTCCGAGATTCTGCAGAGTGTTGCCGGTCCCGACGCCGTCGGGCAACGTGCGCGACTCCGCCACCCGCGAGCGTTGCGGCCGCCGCAACGACGAAGGAGCAGATTGACGCGGACATCCAGCTCGCTGCTCGAAAGTCGATGAGGCGCCCAACGTGCGTCCACATCGCAACCCACCACGAGATATAGCCCGGATTAATCAACTGATACGCGACAAAGCCCAGAGTCCACGGCACCAACATCGTGAAGCGTCTACTTGCATTGACCGACAGATCCCAATGCCCGTGGGAGAGTACAAAGAAGTCGACAATGAAGACGGCGGACATCGGGATGAAGACTGAACCGAGAAGAACGAGGAAGTTCTCGTAGTCGCCAATATTGGTCCAAAGCGCGAGCACCGTCGCGAGCGAAGCGATGACCAGAGCGAGCACGCGCCGATCCCACAGCGGGCGAAGATTCTGGATCGACACGGCCGTCGAGTACACGTTGGCGAATGATTGATCGAGTTCGCGCGCCGCGAGAAGCGCGAAGCAGAGCGACCCCAGCGGGACGGCGATGAACGCACCGTAGATATCGGACGGGTTGCGCGCGACCGTAACGAGCGCCAGCAGTCCGATGACGTAGCAGAGGATCTGGGTGACGCCATAGCCAACGAAGGTTCCCCAGAACGCCGTTCGCTCCGAGCGTGAGTGACGGGTGTAGTCCGCGGCCAATGGAGCAAACGAGATAGCCGCCGCGACGACGGTGTCGGTGGCGGCCCAGTATCCCGACCAGGTGCCATGATTGAAGGCGGGCAGTTGATGGCGCGCGAGTTCGACAAAAAGATAGGCAAGAACGACCGCCACCGCCGGGGTTGCAAAACGCCGAAGGAGGCGGATCGCGCCGAGTGGGCGCAGCGTAAGTAGACCGGTGACCACTCCCGCAATGACGATGTAACTCCAGCGAGGCAACGCTGGTGCCACTGTGCGAGCGGCCGTTGCGATCGTGACAAGCTCGAAGACGCCCCATCCAAGGCACTGCAAAATATTGAGAAAAGTAGGCAGGTAGGAAAGTTCTGTGCCGAACAAGCCGCGCAATAGCACCATCGCCGGCGCCCCGGTGCGAGTCCCGGCGACTCCAGTCAACGCGACCGCGAGCGTGCCCAGTATCGTGCCGAGCACAATTGCCGAGAGTCCGGCGATTAACGAGAGCTCCGGTGTGCCGGTCCCACCAGGCTGCAGCACGAAGATGGCCCCGGTAAAACCAAGCAGACTCACTCCGAGGTTGCCCCACAGCCCGAACTGGTCGAACAGTCCGAGCGCCTGAGGAACTGGTTCGTGAAGGGTAAGGGGGACCTCGGAGTGCTTGTCGCCCACGACGATGGTGAACGACTCTGCATCTGACGTGGCTGGCATGACTATCTCCTTACGCCGGCATTACCCGGTCAAGTTCAAACGGTCGGTGGTGCTACGGCCAATGCTGGCCAGCCACCCTCTCAGCCCGGTACATCCGAGCTCCCGTATGGATCAATCAATAATTTACCACGGAGTTTCGCCGTTAACGAGAGCTTCTCGGCTCTCGCCGCGAATGAACTCCTCGCATCGTGAGCGTCCTTGCGCCCTGAAGGAGTGATCCCCCCGTGACATCAGTCGCTCGCTGAGGTGGAACCGGATCAGCAACCGACTGACCGGCGAAGTCCGCTAGGAATCCGGTGGTGACCCGCAACCGTCATGCTGGGTGCGTATGCCTTGGTCGATATAGAAGATAGGACGATTGAAACACCCGTACATTGCGAATCCATTCGTGCGCTCGCCAATTCCGTGAGCAACGCCGACGGTTGAGAGCGTTCGATCCTTCACATCAATGCACTGGGTTCCCAAAACGCTGGCCTAGTTCGCATAGCGACCAACTGCCTAGTTCATATTTGAAATTCACGACTTTCGGTCCGTCCGTGGTTTCACGTGACGGGGTCTGGTCGGTTCCCAAGGCCGCCGACCTCACGGATTCGCTTTAGTCGTGAAATCTGAGTTTTTGGCCGATCCATTCAGCGATCTCAAAGCGTTAGCCAACGTGTAGCGCGCCTTGGGCGGACACATGGAGTCGCTCAGGCCCGTTATGGGTGATCACCAAACACTCACCGGTCTGGACCCCCGCACGGTGGTCCGTTGTGACGACATTGGGCTGAACCACGAGCATCATTCCCTCTCGTAGAACCATGTCGATTATGGGCTCATTCGGTCTGCTCAACGAACCGAGAATCGGAGGCAAGTACCCACCGCCGTAACCGTGAACCAGATCGTCAAAAGTCGTGAAACCCGCATTTTCGATGACGCGCGCTGCCTCGACCAGTTGTGCCACGTGCGTGCCTGGTAGAAGGCACTTAATAATTTCACGGTAGGCGAGATCGGCCACGTCATGTAACTCCTTGTAGAGAGGAGATAGTTCTTCACCCACGCTAAATGTACGCAACACTTGGCCACCATAGTCAAAGAAGTTGGCGGTAATTTCAGTCGTCAGTACATCACCTCTCTGCACCAGACGATTCGATGGATGTTGTCGTGGCACGCAGTACTGAGGATCTGACATGGCGTTCACTGCAAAGTAATGAATGCCATTGATGCCACCATACGAGTGGTACGCCATCTCAACAATTTTGACGAGGTCACGCTCGCTAACTCCGGGTCGGAGTTGTTCACTCAGCGCCTCAATCGACAGGTCCGCCAGCCGCGCGCCGAGACGAAACCATACGAGCTCTTCGGGTGACTTGATGAGTCGCAGACAGTTGTAGTCAGCGTTGAGATCAAGTACCGTGCCCAGGGCCGCTTCTAGCGCCCGAGATCCCGCGAGAGGGAGCGGGCCAATGATCCCCACGCTGCCTTGCAATGCGCCGCGACGTCGCAATTCATTGATCGAAGTAGAAATTGTTGATGCTCCACCCCAGTCAACCGTGGCCTCACTTGCCAGCTTTATTGCGAGGGGAACGTGATTGAAGTGCTGAACAAACAGGGCATCACACTCACCAGACGACACTACGAGCTGGGCTTCATTCGTCACTAGCCACTGGGAGAGCCACGTCACAGCACTGCCACGACCGCCAATACCGTAGATCAATAAATGATCAATGGACTTTGTTTCCATGAGATCTTCAATTGCGCGGTGACGCCGAAACATCTCAGCATGACTAAAGCGTGGATACTTCTGAGCCAAAAGTTCAATTAGATCTGGTTCGAAAGTCACCTTGCCAGTTGCTTCGCCCGTAGTCATCGTGCCCTCTCAAACTTCTAGGCGTAACCTAGCAAGGGTGAAGTTGGGAGCAATCCCTATTTACTATCCTGCATCCAATTTTCCAAGCACAGCTAGTCGAAGCTCGATGGAACACTTTCTGCAGTTGGATAAGTGCATTCGAACACTTAAGCGGCAACGGCGTTCCAGTCCTATGAGCCCCTTGACTCGTACGAGTCGAGAGGCCGGTTTGCGTTGCGTACCGTAACGCCGGGTGCCTTAGTGCCACCCGCGCAGCGCTCGATGCAGCACCGCGTCGTAACCGTCGAGGCCTTCGCGGCTGAGGCGCGCTTCGGGTCCCGCGGCAATGCCGACGCGCTCAGGGATCACTCCCCAGATCTCCATCTTCTGTTCCTTCCGCCAGGCGATCGCTGCTTCGAGGTCGTTCGTGCCCAGTCGCGCGGCGCAGATCACGACGCCTCGCGGTTTCCGGGCGGGGATGAACTCGAGCGTGGCGAGCACGCGCGAGTACTCTACACCTCCCGCGCGTGTCGGGATGACGACGGCGTCGGCCAGGGCAACGATCGACTGAGTGATCCGCTCGTTACCCGGTGGCGTGTCCACTATGCCTAGGCCCTCGACTCGACCCATGGCCCGTATCGCCATGCGTTCGGATGGGGCCTCGACGACAGTTATGCCAGGAAGGGGCCGCGTCTCGAGCCACTAGGCTGACGACGCCTGGGGGTCAGCGTCGATGAGTGTTACGGGGTCGTAACCCCGCTCTACGGCAGCGGCGGACAGGTAAATCGAGGACGTCGTCTTCCCGACACCGCCCTTCAATGAGGTGACGATGATATTCATGGACGGCATGCTACGACTCATTCACAAGATCATGGCGAGTTCAACCGCCGTAGCGCTACGAATGTCGGTCCTGCTTCACCGGTTCAGGGTGCGCGCGAGCACCGCAGCTTCACTGATTTCGGGATCCTTCGTACCAGTGAGCAAAGTAAGACGACGGTCGTCCGCCATTTGGCGCAGGTGCTCCAGCGCCCGACCGCGCTTGACTTGCTTAAGTTCGACACTGTAGCGACGGGTGAATTCACTAAACTTGACGGGATCGTGGCCGTACCATTTACGCAATCGTGTCGACGGCGCCACGTCCTTGCACCATTCGTCTAATGCCGCCTTCGCCTTGGTCACTCCGCGCGGCCAAATGCGATCGACCAAAACTCGAAGACCATCGTCGTCCTTGGCCTCCTCGTACACCCTGCGAACCCGCACGTCTGATTTCTTTGCCATGACCCGACCTCCGCCTTCGTTCAGGTCAACGGCGAACGTCGACCCAGAGTGCGTATCACCATTTAAGCGATCCGACTTTTCGTCTGGCACCGAGTTGACATGACGCACCTTTTGGGTTGTAACCGCACTCCCCCCGAAAGCCGCAGCGGCCCTGGGCAGGAGCAGGTTAGGCGCATGCCGGCTTGTACGTCGAAACCGATGAGGCGTTAGCCAACCAGTATCGCCAAGAAAAGGCCGCAGCGTCTCCACCCGGTCCGCTGACACCAACTCGCGGCCCCACAACGTGGGGTAAGACGACGCCATCTCGCGGAACGAAGAATCGCCACTGACTAGAGAAGAGGTCGTCACCGTCATTCGTCAGATTCACGCCGAAGCTTTGGGCAACGCACCCCGGACCGCGCGCCAATCCATGCTCGGGCAGGGGAACCTTCCGTGGCTTTTGCTCTCGGCGCTCTCGCGCGACTCCGGCGCCTTCGATAACGTCTCCGGCTCGAATCAGACACCCGTACGGCTGGCCCAACTGCCCAACGACGATGTTAATAGCGTGATGCAACCCGTACGTGAAATAGCAGTAGAGATGACCGGGTGGACCGAACAAGGTTTTGTTCCGATTGGTCATGCCGCGATAAGAGTGTGCCCCGGGATCTCGCTCGCCGGCGTACGCCTCGACCTCGGTGATGCGGATGGAAATCGTCGCCTCGACATCGGTGCGTTGGAGTACGCAGCCGAGAAGGGCTGGGGCGACTTCGAGTACGTCGCGAGCAAAGAAACTACGACTCGTACCGCACATTCCGTCAAAGTTACCCACCGAGCAATCGTACCGGTGACGCTCGAACACTTGAAGCAACTCGAGGTTGTGCACTTCTCCCAGCAGACTGGCGAACGGTGGCACACAAAGAGGGTGTCCGAATTGCGCAACCCGCCGCAAGCGCCGAGAAGAGCTTCCCTGGAGGCTCAGCCGTGATCCGAAATAGCTTCGGTGCGCGAGACAAACTGAACGGCTGCACCTACTGCGTGGACATGCACACGAAGGATGCCCAAGGTATCGGCATGGAGAGTCAACGACTTCACCTCGTCGTCGTGTGGCCCGAAGCGCCGGTCTATTCACCGCGCGAACGCGCGGCCCTCGCCTGGTGCGAGGCACTCACTTTGTTGCCAAGCTCGGGTGCACCCGACGACGTCTACGAGCAGGTGGCGCATCAGTTCAGCCCCGAAGAGATTGTCGCTCTAACTCTCGCCATCGTGACCATCAACGGATGGAACCGTCTGGCGGTCGGCTTGCGTACTCCCGTTGGAAGCGACGTCCACTCGGACGCGGATCGCGCGTAGCCGCGAGTTCTCGCATCGCCACGGCGCAGCAGGAGACGGGGACTGATTCGCGTACTATCGCCGGTATCGAGGACCATCCGCGAATCAGTTGATTCGTGAGTCTTCACTTCACTATTGCAGGCTCACGGTAAACCAACTGCTGACGACCTACGTCGACACCAGCAGAGTGTTGAGCTGGCCAGCCAGGACGTCGTCGTTACCCTAGTTGGCGATCAGTTTCATACGAGAACGTGCGCACCGTACGCACTGCACGGCTCGGCAACGAACGCCAAAGGCTGCGGTGAATCGGCCTGGAATGAGTGGAGGCTGAGGGAGTCGCGAACGACGCCGCGCGCTTTAACAGGCCTCACTTCAGGCCTCACTTCAGGCCTCATATTTCTGCAACACCACGAGACCAGACCGACGGAGAACAACGCGTTTCCGTGAAAACAAACGACCTACACGACCAGACCGACACACAACAACACTTCGCAAGTTTCTTTTAATCCCAAGGTGCCGGGATCGAGACCCGGGCGGCCCACGAATGTCATGAATGTCAGGCCCACGGAATCCCACTGAGAAGGCCCACCAGTCAGTTAAAGCCGCTCCTACACTTCCCCATCCACGTGAAACGTACAAGATCCTTTCAAATGCGCAAATCCAGAGGGTAGTAGTACGAAGTCTGCGCGTGCGGTTACCCACCGTGACAAAGTGACGAATATCTATCAAAATTAAGAGGATGCCAACCGAATTGCCACATCCAAGGAGGTCAGGCGACGTGAGCCGGGTTCTGCCCGTTGCCTGGTATCGATTTCGATCAACCCTGCGCCGTCGATTGCCCGGTTATCTCTCTATCGTGCTGCTCGTGGGCCTGGTCGGCGGGCTCGCGATGGCCTCGCTCGCCGGTGCCCGACGCACCCAATCGTCGTACCCAACGTTTCTTGCGAGCACGAATCCCTCGGACCTCACTGTTTCCGCAGTCGCTCTGAATTCCAATGCGGCCGATGGATCGAGCGCCTTCACGAAGCAGATTTCGCACCTGCCCGGAGTGAAACGGGTACGTGACCTCGCTGCGCCAACCGTCATCCCGCTCACCAAGAAGGGAGCGGCACGCCTTGAACTGGCCAACGTATTGCAAACCTACGGGAGCCTCGACGGCGAACTGAGCCAGCAGGACCGCCTCACGATCATCAAGGGACATTTGACAAATCCGAGGCGGGTAGACGAAGTCGAAATGACGGCGAATGCCGCTGATTTCCTGCACCTGCGTGTCGGCCAAAAGATCCTTCTCGGCGCTTTCACCACCGGGCAAACCGAGTCGGCGGGCTTCGGCACGGCCAAGGTGCAACCGCGCTTGCGATTTGAGGCAACGCTGACGGGCATCGTGGTATTCAATAACCAAGTTGTGCAAGACGACGTCGACCGTTCGTACGGTTTTATGGTCGTGACACCGGCGCTGATCCGCCAGGTTGCCGCGATTTCGCCATCTTCAACCACACCGATGCTGTACAACTTGCAACTCGACCACGGGAACCTGGATGCGGCCAAAGTGGAGACCGAATATATCAACGCTACCCCGCCGCAATTTAGCTACGAGATCCACGTGACCGCACGAACGACGGCCCAAGTTGAACTTTCGATCAAGCCAGAGTCCGTCGCTCTTGGCGCCTTCGGCATCATCGCAGGCCTCGTAGCGTTAGTCCTCGGAATGCAGGCCATATTTCGCCAGTTGCGCTGGAGCGAGGAGGACCGCCGGGTGCTGTGGTCGCTCGGGGCGAGTCCGGCGACCATCGCCGGCGACGGATTAATTGGCGCACTGTCGGCGGTTGTGTTGGGTGCATTGCTGGCCGTCGCGATTGCGGTGCTGCTCTCTCCCCTTGCGCCGCTAGGTCCCGTGCGCGATGTGTACCCGCATCCCGGGATTGCGTTTGATTGGACCGTGCTGGGCGCTGGACTGTTGGTGTTGATCCTCACACTCGGAGCCGCGACTATCGGCATGTCAATTCGCCTGTCCCCACATCGCTCGCGCGGTCGTCGCCGGGCGTCGCAACGAGTGTCGACTATCACTCGAGGTGCCGAATCGCTGGGCCTGCCCGTATCAGCACTGGTAGGCGTACGCTTCGCCCTCGAACCGGGACGGGGTCGTACTGAGGTTCCCGTTCGCTCGACACTCATCGGCACGATCCTGGCCGTCACTCTGCTGGTGTCCACACTCACATTTTCGAGTGGTCTCAGCACTCTAGTTTCGCATCCGTCGCTGTACGGTTGGAATTGGAGTTACATGCTGCTTCCGAGCGGCGACGTCCCACCACACGCCTTGAATTTGCTGAGCCACGACCCCGACGTCGCCGCCTGGAGCGGTTACTCGCGTTACGCCAGCGCGCAGATTGCGGGCCAGAACGTCCCGATTCTGTTAGGCGATCCACACGCCAAAGTCGCGCCGCCAATCTTGAGCGGCCACGGACTCGACGCTAACAATCAAATCGTGTTGGGATCAGCGACGCTCGCAGAGTTACACAAGAAGGTCGGCGACACGGTCACGGTTTCGTACGGCTCACCCAAGGACGCCCCCATCTACATCCCTCCAACCCCCCTCCTCATCGTGGGCACGGCAACATTTCCTGCGGTGGGATCATCCAGTTTTATCCAGGACCACACGTCGATGGGCACGGGCGCACTAGTCCCAGTGGGAGCTGAACCGCCAGCGTTCCATCAAGCCACGCTCGCTAAAGATCCAAACTTGAACGGCCCCAATCTCGTCTTCGTGCGCCTGCGAGCGGGAGTCAGTGTGGCGCAGGGCCACTCCAACGCACTCCACATTGTCGCCGCCGCCGATCAGACCTTCGCTGCTGATCCGAATGGCCAAGGCAATGTTGTTGCCGTTCGCGGCATTCAGCGTCCGGCCCAGATCGTTGACTATCGCAGTATTGGCTCGATCCCGATATTGCTCGCATCAGCGCTAGCACTGGGAACTATCGTCGCACTGGCCCTCACCTTGGTGGCATCGGTACGTCGCCGACGACGCGACCTGGCCCTGCTCAAAGCACTCGGCTTCACCCCACGACAGCTCGCTCGCGTCGTGGCCTGGCAGGCAACCGTCACCGCACTCGCGGGAGTAATAGTGGGCGTGCCGCTCGGTATCGTCATCGGACGCCAACTGTGGACACTGTTCGCTCGCAGCATCAACGCCGTACCTGACCCGACCGTTCCGACCGTCTCGGTGATCCTCGTCGTGCTCGGCTCGCTCATTTTTGCGAACCTGGTCGCCACCATCCCCGGAAAAATCGCGGCGAGAACATCAACCGCACTGGCGCTAAGAGCTGAATAGTTCCCGAGACCTGTTCGTCGCAATGCAGAGATCGCCACAACAGTTTTTGCGATCTTTTATGAATCTCTTTGCGGCTTCGAACGTGAGCCAACGCCTGTCTCAATTGTGCCACTCGCCCAGAAATCCCACATTTCATCCCACGGACCAATCCGACACCACCGGACAGATTTTCTTTGATTCTCGGATGATTCCGACACCACCGGACCAATCCGACCATATGCATCCCACTTTTAATCCCAAGGTGCCGGGATCGAGACCCGGGCGGCCCACCATAAGTAGGTGAACGTTCACGCTCGTGGATCCCAACGGTCGCGATACTTCAAAACGAAATCGAAGAAATTGAATTTGGACACGATTGCGAGACGATACCTATTTGCGTTGGTGATCAATGTTGACAGCGCGATGAGCCTCATTTCAGGCCTCACAATTTCGCAGCCATTCAAGTCCCAGAGTGACGAGCGGCGACACCGTCTTGGAATTGAAATGGTCTCCCGACTTCCCGGCACGATTCATTGTCACACGACAAAGTTTTCAGAGGGCGGGACATCCAACCGTGCTCCATGGTGACGCTCAACAAGGTCGAACTGCGCACCCGCAGGATGTTGAAACACCTACCCGAAGAGCGCAGGCGGGCGTGGTAGGACACGTCGGCGTCTTGGCGCACTCGCCACGCCAGGGTCGGCCGCACGTCGCCACCGGCGTACCCGTGAGCTAATCGTCAGGATGTCCGATGTCGACGGCCGGCAGATCTCGCACTTCCTGCTTGGTCATGCTCAACCGCATCTCGGGTTTGAATTCGACCACGGCGCTGATCGGGATCGCCACTTCCTCGCGACCCCACAAGTGACCCTCCTGAAGCAGTACGTGGGTCACGCCGTGATCCGCGGGGTCGATGACGAGCCCCTGCACCTTTCCGATCTCGCCATCAGTGGCGTGGACGGGGACTCCTCGGCGCACGCCGACCTCACCCAGGGGGAGTTTGTCGTAGGTGACCGGCAGCGTGGTACTGCCCGGACCAAGGGGAAGGTACGGCAAGGGCATGACGAACTGTCCACCGTAACCCTCGTAGGCGGTTCCCGGCAGGAAGTCGGTCTCCTCGGCGATGTCGAGCTTGTCGAACTCGTCCACGTTGCAGCGAAGCGTGACCTCGCCGTTCGACGACTCGACCAGATCGAGTGGCACTAGCCTGGCGAGTCCTAGTCGGTGCCTGGGCTCGACAACGATATGCGTTAGCTTCCGAGCGACTGGGTCGATGACCACCCGAATGACCGCGCCGCACTCTCCGTCGCTGCAGCGGGCGGTGACCCCGATAGTGAAATGCGGCTCGTCCATGGTAATTCCCTTCCTCCCTTCGAACCCTAAAGCCTCGAACGCGAGCGGGCAAGAACCGCGAGCGGACTGCTGGTCAATCGCTGCGTGCGACCGCTGACGAGTTTCGGGTCTCCTGGGCATCACAGCCCATCGCGCGACTCGCCCTGAACGCCTTGGACGTCAGCCTCGCGAGTACTCGACACTCACGTCTGGACGCCCCCCGATTCGGACCTGCGGAAGGAGTCGTCGCCGACCGCGGGCTTCGCCATCTTGGCGACCGCGTCGGTCTCTCGGGTGAGGAACGCCCCCAACTCTTGGATGGTGCTCATCAGCGGTCCGGGGAAGACGACCGTCGTGTTCTTGTCGACATCGATCTCGATCAAGGTCTGCAGGTCGCGCAACTGGAGGGCGAGCGGGTGCTCCATCGTGATGTCCGACGCCTCGCCCAGCGCGGCCGCCGCGAGGAACTCGCCTTCGGCGACGATGGTGAGCGGCGACGCGCACCGCGCGGGCGGCGCACTCGACCAGTTGCGCCTGCACGTCGAGCGCCAGACACTCGCCGAGCACTTCGGTTTCGCACCCATCGGGGGCTGCGACGCGTCCGCGACGCCGCCGATGTTCGACCAGCAGCCCATCGAGGCCTGGGCCATGGCGAGCGCCCGCGCGACCGAGTACGTACCCGAACTCGTAGGAACGGCCGTCGCTCGACGTCAGGACCAGTACGTCCGAGATGTAGTCGAGGAACCGCGGTCCCGACCCTTCGTTGCGCCGGTAGCCGTCGCGGACACCCCGGGCGAAGAGGTGGTAGAGGCCGTCGTGATAGAGCAACCCGGCGTTGAATACCGCACCGTAGCCCGGCACCGACCCTGCTTCGACAATCGGCCGGTCGTGCAAGCGGCTGACCTGCCGCACTCGTGCGGAAACAACCACCATGGCTTGACTCGTATCCTCTCGAGAACCTTCGAGCGCGAACGGATTGCTGTACTACCCGTTGACGAGAACGAGTAAGAAAGTGTAGAAGTGTTCTAATTTCTAAAGAGGGATGCCCATGAGTCCGCAGACCGATGCGCGCGAGTTGTTTCAGCGATTCGACGGAAATCCGATCATCACTTCCGCCGACTTCCCGAAGATGGTGAACGCAGTGTTCAACCCCGGGGCTACTGAGTTCGAGGGCCGCACCCTGCTGCTGCTGAGGGTCGAGCACCGCACCGGCCTCTCCTCCCTGGCGGTCGCGACCAGCGAGGATGGACTCACGGGGTGGCAGATCGACCCGACCAAGGGCTTGGAGCCCGACCCGAATCTCTCCGAGGAGTGCTGGGGCATCGAGGATCCGAGGATCACGCGCATCGGCGAGGAGTACTACGTCGTCTACGTCGGTTACTCGGCCTACGGGCCGCTCGTGAACCTGGCCAAGACGCGTGACTTCGTTCACTGGGAGCGCTGCGGCGTCCTCCAGGCACCCGAGGACAAGGATGCCGCCCTCTTTCCCGTGACCTTCGACGATCGCTGGGCCCTCATCCACCGTCCGGTCCCAGCCGCCTCCGGCCTGGGCGCTCACATCTGGTTGTCGTTCAGCCCGGATCTGCACTACTGGGGTGAGGAGAGCACCCTGCTGACGGCGCGGCGTGGCGGCTGGTGGGACGCCAACAAAGTTGGCCTCGGTCCCCCGCCCCTGCTCACCAAGGACGGCTGGCTGATCTGTTACCACGGCGTACGGGTGACCGCCTCGGGGTCGATCTACCGACTGGGCTTGGCCCTGCTCGACCGCGACGATCCCACGAAGGTTCTCGCAAGAGGCAACGAATGGATCTTCGGCCCCCAGGCGACCTACGAGCAGTCGGGCGACGTACCCGACGTCGTCTTTCCCTGCGGTTGGATCCTGCGCGACGACGGCGACACCCTCCACCTCTATTACGGAGCCGCCGACAGCGTGGTGTGCGTCGCGACGGCGAGTCTGGCGCAGCTGATGAACCACCTCGAGGTGCATCCCTTCGCGAGCGAATAGATCTGCTCACGGTTCGGTTGAGAAGAACTCGCTCGTTAATCCGGTGGCCGAATTGCGGGCACGCCAAACAGGGCAATGGCGTCGGGCCTCTCTCGTCAGAATTACGTCGCGCGCGTGCGGACTCGCGGAACGAACAAGGATGTCTGCACCATCCCCATCAGGAAAATAACGGCGGCGAAGGCCGACGCTCATGACGCTTCTAAACATCTGTTCAATATTCTGCACATGCGTGCAGTGCCAAGCGATCTGACGGCGGCGGTCAGTATCGGCCATCTCAGGATCCGAGATCGGACCGGTGCCAAGGCGTGACCCGTCGTGGCATCGGTGATCACGTGCCTGATGCTATTCGCGGTGCTGTTCTACAACATGGCGGTCACGGCGCCGTCCTCGGCCATTGCGCTGGGCGCCACCCTCGCCACGAGCTTCCTCGTCGAAGTGGTGTATCGCCGGGCGACCGGGCGAACATTCAAGAAAGCCTTGCGACAGACCGGACACCTTCCTCGAGCCGCGACTCGCGACAAGGAATGGCCAACTGCTTGACCGGGTTCCAGACCGCCGCCCGCAAGACTCCGCCACGAGTGCCGGTGGTCGCCGACGCGGCAGTGGATATGACTCGCCCGTCGGAGCCTCAATAAAGTTCTGCGGACGGCCGCCTAATGGAGCAGTCGAATTCCAGGTACCCCCAACATAAGTGCCATCGGATGCCGTCGCCCGTCGAGATTACGATCTCCCCCGCTCTGGCTTTCTCTCACGCGTTCGCGAATCGAACACCCTTTTCATCCGAACCTTCATGGATACGTTGCGAGCGGCTACGAGACTGCCACAAGGCCCACAACGAAGACTCCGTATCCGGCAATGATGAGCCAGCCGGTGCGCCGACTCAGCCCCCGCTGCGCGAACGCCATGACCAAGACGAGGGTGGTAAGGGCCACGTAACTCGCTGCGGTAAAGATGCCCGCACGCGACGGACTCGCCAGTCCAAGGATCGCTCCCGGGATGAGCAAGCCAGCCACCACATTCAGGTTATTGCTGCTCAGGGCGGTACTCAGGGCGGCGGCTCCTCGTCCCTTGGAAGCTAGGTGCACGGCCGCCACCGCGTTAGGCAGACTCGTGGCCGCCGCAAGCACGACGCCACCGATCACCGCGTCCGCGACATGGAAGTGATGGCCCAACTCCGACCCGCCTCGTTCCATAGCGATACTGGCAAAGACAACGACGACGAGGGCCCCGAAGGCCAATACTGCGTCGATGGGACGTCCCCTCGGGGGACGAATCGCCACCGCGAGCTCCATCTCCTCTTCGCTGACCGCTGACGTGGTCCACTCAATCCAACGCCTCGGAAGAGGGAGCCACCCCAGCGCGTCGCGACGAACTCCAAGGAGCAAGAAATAGGACACCAGGACGACGCCGGCCAAAACCAGTCCCACGATTGTCGAGATGGCGCCCGTTGTCGTGGCGACACAGCAGGCGGCGGTCCACATCGCGACGAATCCGCCGAGCACGACCACCCTTCGATGCAGCGTAATGAGTCCCGAGACGACTGCACCGAGTCCTAGTAGTGCCGCCAGGTTGAAGACGTTCGAACCGATGACCACGCCCGCGCCGATTGTGCGTTGGTGTTGGGAGAGCGCAGAGATCGACGACGCGATTTCCGGACTATCGGCCGCCAGCGCGGCGACGACGCCGAGCAGCGCCTCGGAGAGTCCCAGGCGTTCTCCGACCCGCTCCAACCTCGTAACGAGCAACCAGCTGGTGGCGAGGCTGACTAACGCCCCAAGAACGAAAGCAAGACCTGCAAGAGCCACGCTGCATCTCCTCGAACAGACAATCTGCCGACCAGGCTTCCCGGCTCTCCAAACCAAACGCTACCCGAAGCAATTCGGCTCCGTTAGCGTCGAGCGGGACTGCCCTGCTCGTCTCAGGCGCGTCGGCCGCGCATTGATCCACTCAGAAGCTGTACGAACGGCGGAACGTCACTGAAAGGTCTTGTTGGCGATCGAGAGCTCAATCTTCGGGAACGTCGACGTGGGAGGACCATTGCGTTGCTACTGCCGGCGAGCACTGACGATCACCGAAGTGCGGAGGACTCGGAGGTCGGACGACAACACCTTTCCTGTGGCTCCTGCGGCTCCTCCAATACCTCAATCGCCGATTTCCGGACATCGCGGCGTGTGCGCTTCTTCACAGAAGAATTGTGCCCCAGTCCACGAGTGCGATTCACGGGTGCGTTGATAACGCGAGTTGGCCGAGAAGGTCCAGATCGTCCGAACCACCGAGCACCATCAGACGATCACCAGCTTTGATGATGGTCTCACCGTTCGGTCGAATGACGTCGCGCCGACGCTCGATGGCGGTGATCAGCACACCGCGCGGTATCGACGTTGAGCGCAGCGGCACGTCGACGAGCGGGGAATCGTTCGCCACCGTGAACTCTGAAATTCCAGTGGACCCGCCCAACTCAGAGGCTCGACGAAGATTGGCCTGCATCGTTCGGCGATAGTTGCGCACGATGTCCGTGATGGCGATCGTGCCGACGACCCGTCGCTCGTCGTCGATGACGGCCGCCCACGTTTGCGGCGTCGAGGTCAGGGTGTCGAGGACGACGTCCAGATGCACTGATTCGTGGATTGGTGCGAAGGTGGCGTCGACCAGACTCTCGACGTCCAGCGCGCTGGCGTCGCCGGTACCCTTCTGAAGTGCTTGCAGTGTGACTACCCCGACGTAGTGACCCTGCGGATCGACCAACGGCGCGGCGCTGACCTCGCGTTCCTCCATCTGCGTGAGGAATGTTGAATTCTCGCCGGGCTCGACCAGCACGCATCGTGCCGGGGCCATGGCCTGGGAGGCCGTCACCATGGCGAGTAGCGGAAGACCGGTGAGGATGCGGTGCGCGGGGGACTCGGCCCGGCTGCGCAACTGGCTGCGGTAGATGGTGTCGTCGTTGCGTCGCACGATCAGAGTCGCCAGGCCGACGGCCAACATCGCCGGCACGATCAGCGAGAGCGTTCCCGTCATTTCAGCGACCATCAACATCACCGCGAGCGGGGCCCGCGAGATGCTTCCGAAGCAGGCCATCATCCCGACGATGACGTACGGGGCGGGGTCGTGGCCGAGACTCGGCACGACCGGTTCGAGCAGGCGCCAGACGGCGGCCCCGACGAAGGCGCCGATCACCATGCCCGGGCCGAAAATGCCGCCCGAGCCGCCCGAGCCAATGGAGAGCCCGGTCGTCGCGATGCGCGCAAAGGGCAGGATGAGCACGATCCAGAGCGGGATGTGCAGGAGCTGGGCTCCGAGGCCCGCTTGGATCCAGCCGTACCCGGTCCCGAGCACCTCGGGGATGGCGAGGCCGATGCAACCGACGATCAGGCCCCCGATCGCCGGGCGGACCCAGCGCGGGATGGTGAGCCGGCTGAAGAACGCGGCCATGCCGTAGAAGCTCTTGGCGTAGAGGAGTCCGACCAACCCCCCGAGGATGCCGATGACCCCGAACCACCCCAACTGCACGGCGCTGGTGAGGTGGTAGTTCCCGACGTAACCGAAGAGCGGACCGAACCCCTCGAAGGACCCCCACACCGCGTAGCCCACGATGGACGCGATGAATGAGGGAAGCAACGCTTCGACCTCAAAGTCGTCGCGGTACAGGATCTCGGTGGCAAGTATCGCGCCCCCGAGTGGCGCACCGAAGATCGCCCCGATTCCAGAGCCGATCCCGCTCGCGACGGTGATGCGCGCGTCCGAGGGACTGAGGTCGAGGAACCGGGCGAGGAACGAGCCGAACCCCGCGCTGATCTGACCGGTTGGTCCCTCTCGCCCTCCCGATCCTCCCGAGCCGATGGTGAGCGCCGAGGCCACGATCTTCACGAAGACGGTCCGCAGCCGCACGCCGCGGGGGTTGTGGTGCACCGCGGCGATCGCCGCGTCGGTTCCGTGCCCCTCGGCCTCGGGCGCTATCGCGTAGACCAGGACCGCTCCCGCCAGCGCGCCCACGCCCGCGATAAGTGGTATAGCCCAGGGTCGAGCGAAGTATGAGGACGCCACCGCCCCGCCCTCGCTCGCGGGCAGAGGAACCTTGTAGCCCGCGAGTAGCTGGAGGAAGACGTACGTGGCGAGGCGCAGCGCCTCGTAGAAGACGACGGCGCCGAGTCCCGCGATGATGCCAACGATGGTACCCAGCACGAGCCACTTCTGGGTATAGGTCGCCGACGCGAGCCACCGAGCGATGCGCACCTGCGCCGAGCGCATTCCTCGTTGCCACCGACGTGTGCCGACCAAGTCGCTGAGGGGCATCTAGAGGGCCCACCCGGTTGACCAGTCCTGTTCGGGGACCTCACCCGCCGCCGCCGCGAACTGGCTCAGGGCCTGCACGAGAACGGACTGTTCCTCGGGGGCAATCGTGCCGAGGATCGCTTCGATCTCGCGACGGCGTCGATCCGTGACGGCGCTAACCAGCTTCAGACCCTTCTTCGTCAGCGCGAGGCGGACCTGGCGCCGGTCGTCCTGTTCCGACTGACGAACGATCAGCTTCTTCTTCACGAGACGGTCGCACATTCGCGTCGCGGTAGCGGGCGTCACCGCGACCGCCTCGGCCAACCCGACCAGATTCTGTGCTCCACGCGACGCGAGCACGACGAGGGTCCGGTACTGGGTGAGCGTGACCTCCTCGGCAATGTCGGACAGCGACCGAGCGGCGACCGCGACGAGGACCCGGCTGGCCGACAGGACCGCGTCGACCACCGAGTCGGGCGATTCGTGGACAAATTTGTTCATACACTAATTATTGCATAGACTAAGGACATCACGTACCCTCCGTCCTTGGACCACGATCTTGCAGGCCAATGAACAGCCGTAGTCCCGCCGCGAGGCGAGTGACCGTGAGGAGACGTAGCGTCGGAATCATCAGGCGTGTGCCCTACCAAGGAGTGCGACGTGTCGAATGCGAAGTCTGACGGCCCCCCGTCCGAGGATCCTGGCGCGAAGCCCGGATCAAAGTCCCACACGAACGACGACCTAAAGACGCTGCCCCTCGCCGAGGTGGAGAAGCGCCTCGCGTCCTCGCCGAATGGTCTCACCCAGGCCGAGGCGACCACGCGTCTGGAACAGTACGGCCCGAACGAGATCGAAGCGAAGAAGGCCAACCAGTTCCTGAAGTTCCTCGGTTACTTCTGGGGACCCATCCCCTGGATGATCGAGGCCGCCGTGATCCTGTCGGCCGTGCTGGGCCACTGGCCCGATTTCGCCATCATCCTCATCCTGCTCCTCGCCAACGCCGGCATCGGGTTCTGGGAAGAGCACCAGGCCGGCAAGGCCATCGACGCCCTGAAGGCCGAGCTCGCCATCAAGGCCCGGGTGCTGCGCGACGGCCAGTGGACCAACCCGCCGGCGCGAGAGCTCGTCCCGGGCGATGTCATCCGACTGCGCTTGGGCGACATCGTTCCCGCCGACGCCCGTCTGCTCGAGGGAGACCCGGTCGAGGTCGATCAGTCCGCGCTGACCGGCGAGTCTCTGCCCGCGACGTGCGCTCCGGGCGACGCGGTGTTCTCCGCGTCCATTATCCGCCAGGGCGAGATCGGTGCCCTCGTCTACGCCACGGGCGCGAACACGTACTTCGGCAAAACCGCGGAGCTCGTCCAGGACAGCCAGACCGTCAGCCACTTCCAGCGCGCCGTGCTGAAGATCGGCACGTACCTGATCATCCTGGCCCTGGCGATGGTGTGCCTGATCATCCTTGTCTCGACCGTTCGCGGCGACCCGTTCTTCACCACGCTGCAGTTCGCCCTCGTGCTCACCGTGGCCGCGATTCCCGTCGCCATGCCGACGGTGCTGTCGGTGACGATGGCCGTCGGCGCTCGATTGCTCGCGAAGAAGAAGGCCATCGTCAGCAGGCTCGTCGCGATTGAGGAACTCGCCGGGGTGGACGTGCTCTGCACGGACAAGACCGGGACCCTGACCCAGAACAGGTTGACGCTCGGCGACCCCTTCGCCGTGGAGGGGGTTTCGGCCGACGACGTCATCTTGGCCGCGGCGCTGGCGTCGCGCGCTGACGACAACGACACCATCGACCTGGCGGTGCTCGGTGGCTTGGCGAGCGACCGGGCACTGCGTGGGTACCACGTGGAGCACTTCCAGCCGTTCGAGGCGGTCGGCAAGCGCACCGAGGCGACGGTAAAGGGCACGAACGGCTCCTCGTTCAAGGTGACCAAGGGTGCGCCCCAGGTAATCCTCGAACTCTCGGCCAACACCAAGCAGGTAAAGGCGAGCGTCGACCAGGCGGTCAACGACTTCGCAGCGCGGGGGTTCCGCTCCCTGGGCGTCGCGCGCGCCGAAGGAAGCGGCGCCTGGCGGTTCCTCGGCGTGCTGCCCCTGTTCGATCCGCCGCGCGTCGACGCCAAGGCGACCATCGCCACCGCGCGCCAGATGGGCGTCGAGGTCAAGATGGTCACCGGCGACGCGCTCGCCATTGCGTCCGAGACCGCCAGGACCCTCGGGATGGGCACGGACATCCTTGACGCCGCGAGCCTGGGCGACACCACGCGCACCGAGACCGCCGCAATGTCCAAGACCATTGAGGGCGCTGACGGCTACGCCCAGGTGTTCCCCGAGCACAAGTACCACATCGTGGACGTCCTCCAGCGGCGTGGTCACATCGTCGGCATGACCGGCGACGGCGTGAACGACGCCCCCGCGCTCAAGAAGGCCGACTGCGGGATCGCCGTGTCGAGTGCGACCGACGCGGCGCGCGCGGCGGCGTCAATCGTGCTCACCACGCCGGGCCTGTCGGTGATCATCGACGCGATCAAGGAGAGCCGCAAGATCTTCCAGCGGATGAACAGCTACGCCATCTACCGGATCGCCGAGACGCTGCGCGTCCTGCTGTTCATCTCGCTCGTGATCCTGATCTTCAACTTCTTCCCGGTCACGGCCATGCAGATCGTGCTGCTGGCCCTGCTCAACGACGGGGCGATCCTCTCCATCGCCTACGACAACGTCCGCTACCGCAATCAACCCGAGGCGTGGAACATGCGCGTCGTGCTCGGGATGGCGACCATCCTGGGCGTCGTTGGCCCCGTGGCCGCGTTCGGCATGTTCTACCTCGGCGACCGGGTCTTTCACCTCGGCCACCCCGAGCTCCAGACCATGATGTACCTGACGCTGTCGGTGGCCGGGCATCTGACGATCTTCCAGGCCCGTACCCGCGGCCCGTTCTGGTCCATCCGCCCCGCACGTATTCTCCTGCTGGCGGTGCTCGGCACGCAGGCCCTGGCGACGTGCATCGCGGTGTTCGGAATCTTCATGACTCCTCTCGGGTGGCGCTACGCAGCCCTCGTGTGGGGCTACGCGTTGGTGTGGTTCCTCCTCACTGACTGGGTGAAGTTGCTCGGGTACCGGGTGTTCGATCCATCGGGCGCCGCCGCGAAAGACGGAGAACAGCGCAGTCAGCGTTCGCAGTCCGACCTCACCACCATGGCGGCGAACGTGCCTCCGTTTCACACGGACGTCAACACCAGCCCAGGCGAGCCGGTGTACCACGACACCAGCGCGTGCCCCTACGGCAAAGAGATCAAACGCGACAGCCACGCGCTGGCGGGTACGGGTGGTCGGCGGCGCTGTGAGTGGTGCGAGGCGCACGCCGCCGTGGCGCCGTTTCACACCGACACCGACGTCGAGAACCCCGTGTACCACGACCTTGTGGCGTGCCCCTACGGGCAAGCGATCACCCGCGACGGCCACGACGTGGCGGGTACTGGTGGTCGGCGGCGCTGTGAGTGGTGCGAGGCACACGCCGGCATCGAGGAATCACACGATGCGCTGCAGAAGGGGAAGACGACGTGAAACTCAACAAGAGGGTCATCGGTGAAATGAGGGTCAAGCCAGGAGAGCCCGCTGGCTTGGAAGGGCGTAGTACCAAGCGCGTGGCGGCCGATTGGCTTGGCCCCCAGGACAAGGATGGCCGGGACAAGCAACGCAAGAAGGTGGCCGAGGAGGATCTCCAGGAGTTCGTCGACGAGCTCTCCGTGGCCCAGGATCTGCTGTGGGCGAACGGCACGCACGCGCTCTTGATCGTGCTCCAGGCGATGGACGCCGCCGGCAAGGACGGGACCATCAAGCACGTCATGTCGGGCGTCAACCCCCAGGGCTGTCGGGTGGAGGCCTTCAAGCAGCCGTCGGCCGAGGAGCTCGGCCACGACTTCCTGTGGCGATGCTCGAAGGTGCTGCCCGAACTCGGAGCCATCAGCATCTTCAACCGTTCCTACTACGAGGACGTGCTCGTCACGCGGGTGCACCCTGACCTATTGGCCAAGACCCACGAAATGCCGAGCGAGGGACCCGACGAGAAGTTCTGGAAGGACCGCTTCAGCGACATCAACGCCTTCGAACACCATCTGCACCGTAGCAAGACGCGGATCGTGAAGGTCTTCCTGCACGTCTCCAAGGAGGAACAGAAGAAACGATTCCTCAGCCGTCTGGAAGACCCGGCGAAGAACTGGAAGTTCTCGGTGACGGACCTCGCCGAGCGTCAGCACTGGGACGAGTACCAGAGCGCGTACGAGGAAGCGCTGAGCGCCACTTCGACGCCGTGGGCGCCGTGGTACGTCGTGCCGGCCGATCACAAGTACGCGCTGCGGGCACTGGTTGGCGGCATCGTCGTCGATGCGATTGACCAGATGGGACTGAAGTCTCCCGAAGTTCCAGCGGACAGTTTGAAAGCGCTAGTAAAGGCCAAGGATGAGTTACTTGCCGAGACGTGAGAGGGCGGAGATATCGCACCTCTGTAAGGAGCACGATGAGATTGCCAATTGACACAGAATCCGCGAATTTTGAAAACGAGAAGACCACTCAACTTGCTCGCACCATTGAAATCGACGACGCGAGTCTGTTAGTGAGCGTCGAGCAGGCAGCGTCCATTTTGGGCATCGGTCGTACAAGAGCGTTCAAGTTCGTCATGGGTCGAACGATCGCCAGCGTGAAGATCGGACGTCGTCGTTTGGTCGTTCGCAGATCCCTCGAGGAGTTCATCCAGCGTCTTGTTGCGCCTCAAGAACCCTCAGATGATGACCGGATGAGCGTGAGGTTACTTGCGCCACTGGACGTCATCCCCTGCGCCGCGGCCTCCCTACTTCACGCCACTGCGCGCCAAGTGACGCTCGCGATCGACCACGGAATCAACCTTAGGGGTGAGTTCGTCATGCGGATCAATGCTCACGACGCCGCACTCGGCGGGTCCTTCGTGGCCTGGTGCGGGAGTGACTCAGGGACGTCGATACGAGCCACGCCGATGTGAAAGTCGTTGACGCCGTAGTAGACGTCGTAGCGGTGCGGCTGTCCAATATCGATGCGCCGGTCGATCCCGGTGGGAAAGACGACGTTGGACGGCGTCCCTCGGCGTTCGTCGGAGGGTTGAGGGACCAGGACCGGCTTGCGGGATCGGTAGAGCAGCTCCTGGGGGTACTCGGACGAGAGCACCATGACTCCGGCGCTGTAGGTCAGGCAGTGCCCTTGGTCGTCGGGCTCAACCACGTCGCTGACCCCGTGATAGACGATCAACCAGCCGTGGCGCGTCATGACCGGTGGCGTGCCGCTGCCGATCTTGAGCAATTCCCACGGCGACACCGGAGCCGCCAGACGGTGGTGCGACGTGAAGTGGCGCAATTGGCGGGGGTTGGTGCCCGACAACTCCATCGGGGTGTACGAGATCCAGATACTCTCTCGATGCAGGTCCACGTCGCGGTCGCCGTCCATCTCCACCAGCTCGTCGGGCGCTGTTCCCGGGAAGAACGGACGGTGCAGGATCGCGAGTTCCAGCTGGCCCGATGGATTCGGGACGGCCAGAGGAAAGCCGGTCGCGTCCTTGTTGTCGACGCCGTTGAATTCGATGCCGTCGTAGGGCACGAACGACGCCAGGCCCAGGCGACGCCACGTGAACAGGTCCTTCGAGACGGCGAGGGCGATCCTGGGCCCTTCGGGAGAGAACGCGGTGTAGGTCATCACGTAGCGTCGCAGCGGCTCGACGTACGTGACCCGGGGATCTTCGCAGCCGCCTTCGCCGTTCGGGCGCAACTCGTAGGGCTTCTCCGGCTCGAGCGCGACGCCCAGGCGCTCGACACCACACGGGTCGCCGTCGCGGTCAAAGAGGACCCGAAGGATGCCGATGCGCGAGAAGTTCCCCTTGGCGACCATTCGAGGAAAGAGGTACAACTCACCGTCGGGTCCGCGCGCCGCGGCCGGGTTGAGGAGCCCCTCAACCTCGTGGGGGTTGTCCAGGTCGGGCTCGATCACCAGGCCCAACGGACGCATCTTGAAGGGACTCACGACGCCCTCCCGGGAGAGAGAATCTGGATTACGTCGTTACCGAGGCAGGCGATCACGGTCTGGATCACGCGCGCGGTTTCCTTCGAGTCTCGAACAAGTATCGAGTCCACGCCGGCCTCTTGAACCGGGTAGTCGTTGCCGCCGTCGAAGATGGCGTCGCCGGCGAAGAGCATCTCGGCCAGCGTGAGGTCCAACTGCTGTTCGAGCTTGTGGATCCCGTACGCCTTGTCAATGCCGGGCTTGGTCACGTCTATCGAGGTCGTTCCACCCATATTGATGGCGAACGCCGGCAGGAGGGGTTCGAGGATCGCGGTGATCTTCTTTCTCTTGGTGAAGTCGGGGTCCCAGCCCTGCTTCGCACTCAGGGGGGCCTGCTGGCCGAGCAGCGATAGCGTGATCTGACTCCCGCGGTCCTCGATGGCGTCGCCCCAGACGTGGTCGACCTTGATGCCGGACTCATCCAGCGCTCGCTGGAGGCTCGAGACGATCTTCTTGCGTTGCTTAGCGCTCAGGTCTTCTGAGTAGACCTTCGACCATTGTCCGTCATAGCGGAAGAACTGCGTGCCGCACGTGGGCAGTAAGAAGAGGTTCTCGAATCCTTGCTGACCGGAAAACGGCGCCAGGAATTGGTTCTCGAACTGCGTCCAACTGCCCCCGGAGATGACGGCGACCTTCATGACGCCCAGGAGGTCGTGGAGTAGAGACGCCATCTCGGAGGTGATCGACGACTTACTCTCGGCGAGGGTCCCATCGAGATCAAAGACAAAGAGCTTTTTCATTGGCTGCTCAGCCCGGGCCGACGAGAGGTACGCCGCCCATGCTCACGCGGGCGATGGAATGCACTCAAGAACCCAGCGTAGGGATAGCCAGTGCACCAGCAAGCGGCCACGGGCCCGACGGCGCCCGACCACGTGAGGCCGCGCCTGCGCCTAGCTGCGTCCGTAATCGTCTTCCAGGCGCACGATGTCGTCTTCGCCAAAGTACGTACCGGTTTGGATCTCGATGAACTCCACCGGCGCGGCACCGTGGTTCTCGCAGCGGTGCGCCTGACCGATGCCGATGTCCAGGCTTTGGCCCGGCGCCAACTGGTGGGTCGCTCCGTCCAGAATCGCCGTCGCTATGCCACTGACGATGAACCAGTGCTCGGAACGCCGGGTGTGGGTCTGATAGCTAAGACGCCGGCCGGGCAGAACGACAATGAGCTTGACCTTGTAGTTGGGCGCCTTGTCATCGAGCACCGTGTAACTCCCCCACGGACGCTCGTCATGTTCACGCCCCTCCTCGTCGAACGAACTCATCGCACCTTCTATCGAGCCGACCCGCGACCCTCAAGTGGGAATCGCCGGGATGTCCACCACTTCGTGGCGGGACCTGTTCTCACACCCTATGAAGTGAAAGCCGTGACCATACCGCCCGTGAGAGTTTGGCAAATCGCCTACGGAAAATCCGTCTGGCGGCTAGCCAACGGGCGATGACTGACGGCGTGACCGGCGGCATCCTGCTCACTTCGGGGCCGGAACATCGGGACTCCCAGAGGTGGGCCGAACGGCGAGAATCTTCGCGGGATAGTGGACCAGGACCAGCGCGTCCGGGCCGTGGACCTTAGCGGACTGTACGAAGAATGTTGGTGTCGTTGGGTCGGGGCTGACTCTTTAGCTGACTGGCCGGCACGTGCCTTGAAACTGATATGTCATTTTTACGATGACGTCCGTTGACTGCTGAATCACCGGATTTGGTACCTCATCCAACTCTTTTGGCCAGGACCTTAGTAAACGAGTGCTCCTGCGTTCATTTCCCTTAATTGAATTATCTAGCCATCGTTATCGCCGGCTTGGCCTAAGGCGCCGCGCATCGCTTCTTGCTAAGCGCGTTGCAGGCCGCCCAGGTTCCTTGGCCGAGAAGTATCTCCAGCTTGAAACCGGCCAGGCGGCGATCAAAGCATCCCCGACTTCACCAACGCGACCGGGCGCGCGAGCGCGCTCGTGACCGGCGGGGGCGGGTATTTCAATGACGCGCCCAGGGAGCTCCCCGGGTTGGCATGAGGTGTCGCGTTGTCGTTGTCGTTAAAACCGAGGGGCGTCATCATCGCTGACCCTTCTCAGCGTTGGCGGTATCGCAGTGACGTTCGTTGTCCGCCCGAAAAGATCAGCGTAAATCTGTGCCTACCTGCAGGAGTGCCACTCGCTACTTTCACGCGAATCGTCAATACGTGGCCGTTGTCGCGCATCACGCTTACCTTGGTGCCGCCAACGTTGCTGATGATCCGTGGCCTGCCGTAGAAGCCCGAGCCGATGATGGACGTCATCACCGTGCGACCCGTCCACACCGCGGAACTCATCCGAGAGGCCGTGGGGCGCTGCGTCGCGACCGTCACGGTCGTCGCGAGCGATTTCACCAACGCGTAGGTCGCGTCGGCGGATTTCGTCACCGTGACCGAGCACGCGCCTGCGCGCGCGGTGTGCAAGACGTCGCCGATGATCGAGCATCCCGCCGTCCCGACAGCTGTCACCGCGTACGTCACTGCACCGGTGCCAGAGCCCCCACTCGAGGTGAGGACAAGAGGGTGACCGTGCGTGGCGCGCCTGCTGGTAAGAGCGAGTGCGGCTTGGGCGAGCGGATTGCCGGTGCCAACAGTGATCGACTGACGAATCTGCACCGCGGCGGCGAAGGCGCCGTTGCCCGCGTCGTTGAAGTCAATCTCGCATACGCCGTTGCCGGTAAAGGTCGCAACC